>Ga0181557_1002079_pt1 | contig 21317 bp, 24 predicted proteins | sample 011ome_23_FD_148632 | JGI IMG/M metagenome (GOLD analysis project Ga0181557, IMG submission 148632) | Coastal salt marsh microbial communities from the Groves Creek Marsh, Skidaway Island, Georgia - 011506CT metaG (spades assembly) | ecosystem: Environmental > Aquatic > Marine > Intertidal zone...
ATGTTACAACTAGCCCTGGAATCTAAGGCCGGGGTAGCATATTTGATGAGCGCATTTGGCTTTTTAATCCTGTTCCTTACATCCAAGCAGAGAACTTTTCTGCCATTAGCACTCACTTACCTAGGGGCAGGTTTAATTCTGCTGTCGTTTTTATTAGCTGGGCATGCCCTCATCGGCGGTCTGAAAGCACAAATTGTTTTGTTTGTGCATCTTTTGGGCATTGCTTTTTGGCTAGGCTCTTTTCTTCCTTTTCAGTGGATGTGCAATCAGCCTGACACCTCCAATCTATATCTTGTTGCACACCGGTTTGGGTCACTGGCTTTGGGTTATGTCGGATGCCTGCTCATCGCTGGAATAACATATGCCTATATCTTGCTAGGTGATCTGATGTATCTCCTTACAACAACTTATGGAAATGTGCTGTTAGCAAAATTAATGTTTGTGGCGCTATTATTATCCTTAGGGGCAATTAACAAACGCATCCTTGTTCCGTTCATAGAAACAAACCCTGTAGAGGGCGTAAGCGTTTCAAATCTTCTGTTCAAATTGAAATGGCCCTAGCCATATGCCTGCTATTTTTATCAAGTTTATTAACGACTTCGCTTACACTGCCAATGAAGATTTAACAAAAAATTAAGCTTTGCTATTTCTCTTTACCTAAAGTGGAAGGGTGAAGAATGAAAGAATAGGAAAATGACGAAAATCAAATTAATAATTGCATAAATCTATATTTAATATTAATAGTTTTTATATATTAAATTTTCATTAACTAGGAGATAACGATGAAAGTTGCTGGTGGAGTATTAGGAATTATTGGCGGCGCAATTAATACTATTTTTGCGTATGTTGCTTGGGCTGCTGCGTCTGCTTTAGTTGCCGTTGGACAAGAAATTGCAGCTGAAGCTGGAGCTTCATCTGCTGAAATCGCTTCTTTTACAAGCGATAGTGGCGCTGGTGCCGCTGTAACTTATCTTTTGATCTATTTGTTAGTATCTGTCGCAATGATTGGCTCAGGCATCATGGCTCTGGTGATGAATAGCGCACGCTTGGCCGGTATCATTATGTTGGTTTGTGTTGTTATTTCATTCCTTATGGCAGGTCTTGTTGGTATTATCGGCATTATCCTTGGCATTATTGGTGGCATTCTTGCTGTTATGGCCGCACCCAAACAGGATATGTCAGCTTAAATATTAAGCCCCAGATAAACATTCAAATATCCCCGGTTTTCCGGGGATATTTTTTTGTGTGGTTTATTTTGGGATCATGTGATTGACAAAACTTGTGTTGAGGCCAAGATAGGCATCTTTTTTGTGATCTGAGTCTCACCTATGTCTTCGTTAAGCATCCGTGCTAATATCACCTTTGTTAAAAGCCAATGGCGTTTTCTGTTGTTTGGCTTATTGCTGGCGTTTTTTTCATCCCCTGGGCAGACCTTTTTTATTTCCTTATTTTCGGCACAGATCCGGTCAGAGTTACAATTAAGCCATGGCGATTTTGGCATGATCTATGCCGCTGGCACCTTGGTTAGTGCCGCTGTGATTATCTTTCTTGGCCGCTTGGTGGATGTTATTAAACTAAAGACTATTTCACTGATTATTGTTGTTAGTCTGGCTATGGCCGCTGCCTTTTTTTCCTTGATTTCATCGATGTTAACATTAGCGTTGGGCATTTTCTTTCTGCGCCTCACCGGGCAAGGAATGATGAGCCACCTTTATACTACAGCCATGAGCCGCCGCTATATCGCTGAACGTGGGCGTGCGGTTGCTATTGCGACCCAAGGCCACCCCCTGTCTGAGGTGATTATGCCTGCGCTGATCTTATTTCTTTTGCTTAGCGTTGAATGGCGGCAGGCTTGGCAAATCACTTCTTTGCTTGTTTTGGTAATTATGGTGCCAGCTTGTCTTTTGTTATCAGGTCGCCAAGAGGGCCAGGATGGCGGAGGCGTTACAGATCTTGCCACGGGCAGAGATGGACAACACTGGACCAGTTCCGAAGTGGTTCTGCAATGGCGGTTTATTTTATTAGCCGGACTAGTCTTAGCCCCTGCGTTTACCTCAACCGGATTATTTTTCCATCAGATTTATTTTGCACAAACAAAGGGCATATCGTTACTAATCTGGACCAGCGGTTATCCAGTTTATGCCATTTGCAGTATCTTTGGCAGCCTCATTGGCGGCATAATGGTTGATCGTTTTAGCGCTATTCGATTGGCTTCACCTGCTGTTATGGCGTTAAGCTTACCTGTTTTGTTGCTAGGTTGGATCGCACCTGCCCATTTGATATGGGTTTATTTTGCTGTCTTTGGGTTGGCTCAAGGGGCTGTTTATGCTGTTGTCACACCGATCTGGGCCGAACTTTACGGCAGTCGCCATCTTGGCAGCATCAAAGCAATCATGCACGCTATGATGGTGTCTGCATCTGCATTATCCCCAGCGGTGATTGGGTTGATGATTGACGCTGGATATTCTCTAGGTCAGACGCTTTTGGTCTTAGGGGCGTTTCCGATTTTGGCCGGTCTTTTGGGGATTATTGGCACAAGGCCGTCACGCCCCAAAACACAGCCATCTTGAAATGCCTGATCATTTGCAGATAAGCTCCCTTGAAGAACAGATTTCAAACTGCCATATCAATGGATATCCCTTAATATGGGGATGATGCCCCAAAGCAAGTGATCAAACCATGCCAAACATCCCAGATAACAACCATTCTTTGATCGTCTCCCTTCACCACCGCGCAACACTTATAGTCACAGGTGAAGAGGCATGTGATTTCTTGAATGATCTGCTAACCCTCAACATAACCACTATTGACCCGTATCAGGTGATGCCCGCGGCATTATTAACGCCGCAAGGCCGTATGCTCTTTGATCTGTTAATCAGCCAGACTGCCCAAGGCTATCGCTTGGAATGTGATAGTGATCTCATGCCTGATCTCATTCAGAAACTACGCCTTTATCGGATGCGGCGTCAGGTTGAGATTACGCTCTCAGATAGCAATGTTATCGCCGCCTTTGGAACGGTTGATGGCCCAAATTGGCTCGCTGATACCCGATTTTCTTCTGCTGGGGCAGAATATAAAGCTTGGCGTAGTTATGATGACGCACCAGCACAAAGTGACGCCCAAGAGACCCCAGAACATGACAAATTGGTTGACGCCTATCAAGCGTCACGCTATCAGCTCGCTATCGCGGAGGGGGCTAGGGAGTTGCCCACAGAAAAAGCCCTGCCGCTAGAAGCACGACTTGATGATCTCGGCGCAATTAGTTTTGATAAAGGCTGTTTTATTGGTCAGGAAGTCACCGCTAGGACCCGTTACCGAGGGTTATTAAAACGCCGTTATATGGCCATCAAGACCGCGGCACCGTTTCCTATTCCTACAGATATTATTTGTGATGGAAGGCTTGTGGGTGAAGTGCTGGGACTAGCCAAAGATCAAGATGGCGGGGTCGGACTTGCGAATATTCGGCTTGATGCTGCTGAAAGCGGCAAACCCCTAATAGCAGCAGACACGACCATCACCCTATTATCCCCCCAAACAGCTACCATAAAGGCTTGATTTCAACGCAGTTTCGGCGTAGGAAGGGGGATAGCAAGCATAATGAAGATGTTATGGTTGCCGTTAACGGATACTGGAAATCTTTCGCCTATCACCTGTTTTGGTGAAGGGTTGAACTGTTTTCTATTCTGACTTGTAATCTGGAGGCAAGATGACCGATTTACTGATGCCCAAAGCGACCGCCGTATGGCTGATCGACAACACGGCCCTGACCTTTTCCCAGATTGCTGATTTTTGTTCCTTGCATGACCTTGAGGTGCAGGCCATCGCTGACGGTGATGTTAGCAGTGGCATTCGTGGCTATGATCCCGTCCTCAACAAGCAGCTAACACAGGAAGAAATTCAGCGTTGTGAAGCTGATGAAACCGCATCACTGGTTCGCTCAACCTCGGTTTTGCCTGAACCTACCAACCGCACCAAAGGGCCTACTTATATCCCTCTGGCAAAGCGCGGCGATAAGCCAGATGGAATTGCATGGCTGGTAAAACATCACCCCAATATGAAAGACAGTGTAATTTCAAAATTGGTTGGAACCACGCGCGACACCATCACAAAGATTCGTGAACGGTCGCATTGGAATATTGCTAATATTAATGCCAAGCATCCGGTTATGCTGGGGCTTTGCACCCAAATGGCGCTTGATGAAGCTATTACTAAAACTGGTGATGATGTGAAATCTCCATCAGAACAGGTTCAAGGTCTGTCTGAACTGCCCTGATGCGTAACTTAACAGGTTTCGCAAAGCAGACCATCCAGACTCGATTGATCTATTGGGTATAGAAAATGAGCGGCAGGGATAAGGACGATACAGAAGAGGAACAATCCCAGCTCGTGAAAAGGCTGGAACAGTTGACCCTCGAACACAGAGATTTGGATGAAGTGATTTTCCAGATGGGGAGTGAACCTTTAGTGGATGCACTTCGTCTTCAACGCTTTAAAAAGCGTAAATTGGCCATAAAAGATGAAATAAGGGTTATTCATCAAAAACTGCTTCCCGATATTATCGCCTGATCGCTGCTAAGCGCGCATAACAAAGGACCAAACACATGAACTCCCAATCCCATTCACAAGCACCGGTTGTTGGGATTTGTATGGGCAGTCAGTCCGATTGGCCTACGATGACCCATGCGGCAGAGATATTGGATCAATTGGGCATCCCCTATGAAAGCCGGATTGTATCCGCGCACCGAACGCCGGATAGGCTAAAGGAATATGGTGATACGGCCCAATCTCGCGGTGTTAAGGTTATCATTGCTGGGGCAGGCGGTGCCGCACATTTGCCAGGAATGCTGGCTGCAAACACCATTTTGCCTGTGCTTGGCGTGCCTGTGGAAAGCCAGGCGCTTAAGGGAATGGACTCTCTCCTTTCTATTGTTCAGATGCCAGCAGGTATCCCTGTGGGTACTCTTGCTATTGGCAAGGCTGGGGCTAGTAATGCGGGATTAATGGCAGCTGCTATTCTGGCGTTATCTGACCCAGAATTAGCAAAGCGGCTGAAAGATTGGCGCCAGAATATCACTGATAATGTGGCAGAAGCTCCGAAAGATTGACCATGAAAATCCTTCCAGAAAAGGCCATGATCGGAGTCTTAGGTGGAGGCCAGTTAGGCCGCATGGCAATTGAGGCAGCCTCTGCCCTTGGCTATCGTTGCCATGTTTTTGCCCCTGATGGTGACGCCCCAGCAACCAATATTGCCGCAGCTTCTACGCGCGCGAATTACACCGACACCACTGCCCTTAAAGCCTTTGCCAATAGCGTTGAAAGCGTGGTTTGCGAGTTTGAAAACGTTCCTGTTGAAGCGATGGATATGTTGGCACAACATGTTCCGGTTTGCCCTGGCAGTAAAGCTCTTCGTGTTGCACAGCATCGCCTTTCCGAAAAAGACAAAGCTCGCGCCCTTGGCATCGCTACCCCACGCTACGCCGCGGTGAAGGACAGCGCCAGTCTGGCTGAGGCTTTAATTCGGTTTGGCGGCGGCATCCTCAAAACCTGCCGTATGGGATATGATGGCAAAGGACAGATGCGACTTACCGCGGATACTAATCCTGATACTGCCTTTGCCCAACTTGGCAGTGATGATCTGATCTTGGAAGAAATGGTGGATTTTACCGCAGAGGCCAGCTTTTTGGTGGCTAGAGACCATCAAGGTGAAATTGAGGTATGGCCTGCTAGCATCAACCAGCATCGCGATGGTATTCTCCATTTCTCTGAGGCCCCAGCCCTATCAGATGTTCTTACCCCAGCCTTGTGGGATGCGGGCAAAGCCGCCGTTATTGCACTAGCAGAGGATTTAGAGCTAACAGGGGTATTAGCAGCAGAAATGTTTATCACCCGTGATGGCAATCTGCTTTTTAATGAAATTGCCCCAAGACCACATAATTCCTTTCACTGGACCATTGAAGGCTCAGAAACCAGCCAATTTAGCCAGCTTATTCGGGTGGCAGCAGGTTTGCCTATGGGGCGCGTTGATGCCACTGGCCGTTGGCGCATGACCAATATTCTGGGTGAGGATATGCCATTGCTGGATGCTGCGATGGCTGAACCAGGGGTTTATATCCACCGTTATGGAAAGGCCGAAGCCCGAACAGGTCGCAAAATGGCGCATCTCAATCAACGCATCACCTAACCCTTTTCATTCCGCTTGGGCTTATTTGCCTAATTCTGAAAGATCAAATGGGGTGCTTTGATACAAATCATGGATCCAGTTGGTGATAAAGAGAAAGGCAAAAGGTCTCCAGTAATTCATGGGCATTTTGCTGGGATCATTATCAGGGAAATAATTGGCTGGAAGTGATGTGTTAAGCCCTGCTTCTTGATCGCGGGCATATTCCGCCGCTAATGTTTCTGCATCATATTCCAGATGATTAAGAACATATAGATCACCAGTCTCGCTATGCCGAACAATACCAGGTCCTGTTTCCGCGCTCTCTGCTAGCACCTGAAGCATGGGGGCATTGCGGATTTCGTTAGAAAGATTTTCAGTATAGCGCGATACCGGCATGGGGAAAGAATCTGTAAATCCATTCATCAATCGCGTGTGGTAATCATTAAGCTGGTGATTATAGATACCAAAGCGCTTTGCGCCGATCTTGTGCTTTTCAATCTGATGGAAATGATAAAGCATCGCCTGACCACCCCAACATATCCCCATCCGGCGAAAACAATGTTGGCGCGACCATTCCATAATTTCCACCAGCTCAGGCCAGTAATCCACCTCAGCAAAGGGTAAGGTCTCCACTGGGGCGCCCGTAATAATCAAACCATCAAAATAGTCATCTTTGACATCAGAAAGGTTCCGATAGAACCGCCGCAGATACCCTGGTTCCGTGTTTCGGGGGGTATAACTAGCGGTTGTCATTAGCGTCAGCTCAATCTGGAGAGGGCTGTTCCCCAGAAGACGAGCAAACTGAATCTCTGTTTCCTTTTTCTTTGGCATGAGATTGAGAAACAAAAGACGAATAGGACGAATATCTTGAGTCTGAGCGCGGTCGCTAAGAATCAAATCTACATTTTCCTTTTCCAGAACCTCACGGGCTGGAAGATCTGATTGAATCTTAATTGGCACGGCATTATTCCTTTGATGCTACTAATAACAGGGGTGATGATCAGGACGGGCGAACCCAAGGCGGCGATAGCCGCCCAATCATTCGTCCAACCATCTGAACCCCTACGGTGGCAGCTTTACGTGCCGGTGCTGTCACCTTTGGAAGGATAGTCACTTCACGAAGACGTTGAGAAACAAAGCGTTCATATTTTTCGCGGCCTGCCGATGGGTTTGCTACCCAATACGCAAGGGTTGCACTATAAACCCCAGCTAAAAGCGCACGCTTTGAATAAAAATTGAAATCGACTGACCGATCACCTGCTAGTCGCCACATCCGGTCAACTGTCCGATAGAGGATACGAACCGCCAAAGCCGCGTGTTGGGGACGGCCTAATGTCTTAAGCGCCATTGAAACGGCTTCACGATAAGGGGTGGCGCCGTCTAATCTGATCATGATCAAAGCTTTGATCGTTGCCGTCACGCCTTCGGGACGCGTTTCAAGTTCAGCAAAGGCACGAACCATATCCTCATCGCTCAGCGCAACAAATGCATCAATAGCACTCGCCACACCCTGAGGGAAAAGCGCAGATACAGACGCACGATCAATCCCCAGATCATCAGCGGCAGAGTCCATAGCCTGTTCTGTCCAGCCATCAAAAGGAACATGGACAAGCATAGCACGGATCACATCATTTTTATCGATATCATTGGTCATGGCGTTTCCTTTCCTCTTATATAGGCAAGATTTTGCCATAAGCAAAGCCCCTGCCGATGAAAATCACCATTTAGGGCATGATATCCGTCTTTGGGCTTTTCACCACCACGGAAGTGTGTTATACGCTCATCTTCTTGCATCGGCAAACCCCTTTGCAAGTCAAGAAAACCGTTCTGAAAGGAAACATGATAAAGTGTTTGTAACTGTCAGGGATAATAATGTTGATCAGGCTCTGCGCGTCCTCAAAAAGAAGATGCAGCGTGAAGGCCTGTTTCGTGAAATGAAGAACCGCCGTAGCTATGAAAAGCCATCGGAACGGCGGGCTCGTGAAAATGCTGAATCTACACGCCGGGTACGCAAACTGATGCGTAAGCGCATGGAGCGTGAGGGCTTTTAGTCCAAAACCCTTTTGCCTGAATTGGCGATATCAAAAGAAAAGCCACCTCAACTGAAGGTGGCTTTATTTTTGAGCATGTTTTGGCTTTGATACTTCATCATGCCCTTGATGATCAGGCCACCTTATAAGGCGCCTGATCCTTTTGTTTTAGTGACCGCCTGACATAGCCTGTATAACTTCTTCACAGACTTTCTTTGCATCGCCAAACAGCATCATAGTGTTGTCATTGAAAAACAGTGGATTGTCGACACCAGCATAGCCAGAGGCCATCGACCGTTTCACAAACAGCACGGTCTTAGCTCTTTCCACATCAAGAATAGGCATTCCATAAATGGGTGAGGTCGGATCCGTTTTTGCCAATGGGTTCGTCACATCATTCGCGCCAATAACAAAGGCCACATCCGTTTGGGCAAAATCACGGTTAATTTCATCTAATTCCATCACCTCATCATAAGGGACATTAGCTTCTGCTAGCAGAACATTCATATGCCCTGGCATCCGTCCAGCCACCGGGTGAATAGCATAGCGCACCTGCACCCCTTCAGCTTTGAGCAGATCACCCATCTCACGCAGAGCGTGCTGAGCCTGAGCAACCGCCATACCGTAACCCGGAACAATAATAACAGAAGAAGCATTGCCCATAATAAAGCTGGCATCATCTGCACTGCCCTGTTTGACAACTTTATCTCCGTTATCTGCCCCAGCTATGCCTGTGGCCTCACCGCCGAAACCCCCAAGAATGACATTGAAAAAGGAACGGTTCATCCCCTTACACATGATATACGAAAGGATCGCCCCACTTGCCCCAACCAGTGAACCGGTGATGATCAAAAGCGGATTACCTAGGGTAAATCCGATGCCTGCTGCCGCCCATCCTGAATAGGAATTAAGCATGGAAATCACTACTGGCATATCTGCGCCACCAATTGGAATAATGATCAACACTCCGCCGATCAGTGCCACCAGAAATACGAGCCAGAAAGCTAGAGTGCTATTGCTTGCCGCTAGCCATGCCACCAGCAAAATCAACAGAATACCAAGGCCAGCATTGAGAAAATGTTGCCCTGGGAAGGTCACAGGTTTGCCACTGATAAGCCCTTGCAGTTTGCCAAAGGCGATGATTGACCCCGTAAAGGTGATCGCACCAATGGCCAAACCAAGGGACATTTCAATCAAACTGCCAAAAGCAATATTCCCAGGCACACCAATTCCGTAAGGGGTGGGGTTATAAAACGCCGCCGCTGCGACCGCACAAGCCGCCAGACCAACAAGCGAGTGAAACGCCGCCACCAATTGCGGTAAGGCGGTCATTTGAATCCGCATGGCAATAAAACTGCCTATCCCGCCACCAATCACAATACCGGCAAGGATAAGGCCATAATTAACCACATCTGGCATAGAAATGGTTGTGATAATGGCAATAGCCATTCCCCCCATGCCATAGAAATTCCCCATTCGTGCGGTTTCTGGTGATGATAAGCCGCGCAAGGCCATAATAAACATGACCGCCGCGACCAGATAAAGATATGCCGAAATTGAAGCGCCCATCTCTATCTCCCTTTACGCTTAAACATAGCCAGCATCCGCTGGGTGACAATAAAACCGCCAAAAATATTAATTGAGGCGAGGACAATTCCAAGGAAACCCATGATCTGGGCAAATCCAAGATCAGCTGGGCCAGCTGCGATCAACGCCCCAACAATAATCACGGATGAAATCGCGTTGGTTACACCCATAAGAGGTGAGTGCAAGGCAGGAGTTACGCGCCAAACCACATAATAGCCGACAAAACACGCTAAGATCAGCACCGTGATCCCAAAATAAAGTGGCTCCACCCCAGCATGACCACTAGCCGCAGTCTCATGACTTAAAGTCAAAAGGGATTGTTCCAAGGCTTGGCTTTCTGCCAAAAGCGCCTCAACCTGACCAGACAGGGTTTTTGCTTGCGAAAGCAGAACATCACTCGCCATGATTTGTTTCCTCTTCTTCTTTCTTATCCGCTTCTTCCTTTTGGGCTTTGGCCGATGGTTTCGCCGCGGCCTTGCCTTTGGTGATCAGACTGCTGGTGATAATTTCATCATCGCTGTCCATTTTTAGCATCTTACCTTCAGCATCCCACAGATTGCTTAGGAAGTTGAGCAAGTTCTTAGCATAGAGCATCGAAGCCACCTCAGCCAATCTTCCTGCCATATTGGTATGCCCTACCAAGGTCACCCCATGTTTCACAACCACTTTTCCAGCTTCACTGATCGGGCAGTTGCCGCCCTGTTCCACCGCTAGGTCAACAATCACAGAGCCAGGTTTCATGGTCTTAACCATATCTTCAGTTACCAGCACCGGAGCAGCCCGCCCGGGGATAAGGGCGGTAGTAATAATGATATCTTGGGTTTTGATAGTATCAGCAATTAACTGAGCTTGCTTTGCTTTATAGGCGTCGCTCATTTCTTTGGCGTAACCACCTGATGTTTCTGCGGCTTTGAACTCTTCGTCTTCAACCGCAACGAATTTGCCACCTAGCGATTCCACTTGTTCTTTCACCGCAGGACGAACATCCGTCGCAGAAACCACTGCCCCAAGGCGTTTTGCAGTGGCAATCGCCTGCAATCCTGCCACCCCAGCACCCATAACCAATACTTTGGCGGGTGGCACAGTTCCGGCGGCGGTCATCATCATGGGAAACGCCCGTGTAAAAACGGCGCTAGCCTCAAGCACAGCGCGATATCCCGCTAAGTTAGCTTGACTTGATAACACGTCCATGGATTGCGCTCGGGTAATACGCGGCACCAATTCTAGGCCAAAACCGTTAACGCCTGCGGCTTCGAGTTTTTTTGCCACATTATTGTTGCTGTAAGGCTCCATCAGGCTGATAACTGTTGCGCCTTTGGACAATTTGCTTATCTCGTCCTCTGATGGCGGCCTAACCTTAAACACCAAATCTGCACCAAGTGCCTTGGTGTTGGTGACCATAGATGCGCCAGCGCCCTCAAACATGCTATCTGGGATCAGCGCCCTATCACCAGCGCCTTTTTCCACAGCGACCTCAAACCCCATTGCGATCAGTTTTTTGACCGTTTCTGGAACTGCGGCAACTCGGCTTTCATCCTTTTGTATTTCTTTTGGAACGCCAATAATCATTCTTTATCCCTCATCGTTCTTTCTTAAGCTTAATTTTCCAAGCCTTCATCATGTTGCCAAAGATAACTTGGTAAACCTGCCTTATCTGCGGCCTCTATTTGACGTTGGCGCAACACATCAACATCAAAATCATCAATCATCCCTTCAAAAAGACGATGCCAATTCACCTCTGCTTTCAAATGCATAAAAACAGAACCAAGACCAAGTGCGGCACGGTCCATCAGAACAAACTCACGCGGCGGTTTTACACCACCAATTCGCTTTAGTTCCGCATGCACCTGCATGGCTAATTCTCGCCCATGAGCGCCGCCACGCATTTCTTGGATCGGACGCGCCCTATCTTCTAATAGGGGAGTGTAGATGAAACGCGCCCATATGTTCAACACATTAACGGTTTCACGGTCAAGCCCTTTAAAGCCCCAATATTCATAAGCCGTGACAGCCTGTTCTTCGTTATTATCGCGCAGCGCCTTATAAAGTTCAATGACCCCGCGAACAAAATCTGGTCTAAACAGCCGAATACAGCCATAATCCAGCAAATTTACGCCACCATCAGGGGTGATGGTGTAATTTCCCGGATGCGGATCACCATGGATCACCCCATAATAATAAAATGGCACATACCAAGTGCGAAACATATTTTCTGCCACTCGGTTTCGGCTTTCTTGATCTTCATTATTCTCAATAAAGGCTTTTAGCCTAATCCCTTCGACCCATGTCATCGTCAAAAGTCGTTCACTGGACAGATCATCAATCGTGTCGGGCACATTGGCGCCTTCCACCCCATCTAGCATATAGCGGTAGAGACGCATATTCGATGCTTCACGTTTATAATTCAGTTCTTCTTCAAGACGTTCAGCTAGCTCAGTGTGAATATCTGATGTTGATATGGCTTTATCATAGCGTTCATAAAGTGAGAAAATCAGCTTTAGCTGACGCAAATCCGCCTGAACCGCTGAGGCCATATCAGGATATTGCAGTTTGCACGCTAGCTTAAGGCCATCATGGCTAGTCGCGCGGTGCACCTGACCAAGAGAAGCCGCCGCCGCCGCCGTTTTTTCAAAATCAGCAAAACGAGATTGCCAGTCCGGGCCAAGTTCAGAGGCCATCCGGCGCTTAACAAAAAGCCATCCCATCGATGGTGCGTCAGTTTGAAGATTTGCGAGTTGTTCTGCGTATTCCCGTGGCAATGCCTCAGGAATTGTGGCTAGGATTTGCGCCACTTTCATCAATGGCCCTTTGAGGCCACCCAAGGCATCACGCAGTTTGGTAGCGTGTTCTTCGCGATCAATCTTAATCCCCAGATAGCGTTCGCCTGCCATCTTGAGCGCAAGATTTCCCATGGTTCCTGTGACTCGCGCATATCGCCGAAAACGCCCGCCAAGCCCTGATGTTTCATCCGCCATTACGGCTATCCCCTATCAGATGCCTAAAAAGACCCACTGTCTTGAAGCTCTGTTTCTAATTGATCAATCATACCTGAAATCATGTCCAGACCAAGCGACCAGAATTCAGGCCGTTTGGCATCAAGGCCAAATGGCGCTAAGGCTTCATCATGACGCCGCGTGCCACCCGCTCGCAACAATTGCTGATACGCTGAAACAAACGCGGCGCGATCAGCTTGGGTTTCGGCAAGCTGATATTTTTGCCAAAGCGCACCTACTAGCCCATCCCCAAAGGCATAAGCATAAACATAAAACGGCACATGAATAAAATGTGGAATAAAGCCCCATAGCGGCCGATAGCTCTCATCCAGCATAACAGCTGGGCCAAGCGCTTGTCTTTGGGTATCCATCCAAATATCGCTGATATCATGAACCGTCAATTCGGATTGTTGGCGCGCGGCATGAATCTGTGTTTCAAAATTATGAAACCCTATCTGCCTCACCACCGTATTCAGCATATCTTCGATCTTGCCGGCAAGCAACGCTCGTCGGTGATCAGGATTTTCAGTGTTTTGCATCAAATGATTAAATACCAGCATTTCCCCAAACACAGATGCCGTTTCGGCCAAAGTTAAAGGTGTTGAACACATCAAATGCCCTTGATCTGCTGCCAATATCTGATGGATACCGTGTCCTAATTCATGTGCAAGCGTCATGACATCACGCACTTTGCCATGATAATTCATAAGAATATAAGGATGTGCCGAAGGTACAGTGGGATGCGAAAACGCCCCGGATGCCTTACCCGGACGGGTTGGGGCATCTATCCAGTTTCGTTCAAAAAACCATTCCGCCATGGTTGCAAATCCGGGATCAAAGGCCCCGAACGCATCATGGATCATGTGCCGCGCTTCATCCCAAGAAAAGATACGATCATCTTCGCCAGGCACAGGAGCATTGCGATCCCACCAGTTGAGCTGATCAGACCCCATCCAACGCGCTTTAAGCGCATAATAACGATGGCTGAGTTTTGGCATGGCGTTGGTGACACTATCTGCCAGTTGGTCTACCACCTCATCTTCGACATCATTAGCCAAGTTGCGCGAGGATACTGGACGCGGAAATTTACGCCATTTGTCATCTACCTGTTTGTCCTTGGCAATGGTATTGAGAATAAGCCCCATGGTGCGGCTGTTATCCGTCAGCACCTGTGACCGTGACATCCCTGCTTTCTTTCTCGTTTCCGGATTTGGGTCGCTCATCATATCAATGATTTCAGCTTCAGTAACATGCTGATCATCGATAGGAAAACTCAGACTTGATGACATTTCATCGAAAAGTCTGATCCATGCCCCACGCCCTGATGGTTGCCGATCAATCAGCATGGTTTCCATATCAAGTGAAAGCTGATGTTTACGAAACGCACGCACTAAACGCACCCATGGGGCCCAGCGTGCCATTGCAGGATCAGCCATTATAGCAGCTATGTTATCGTCATCTATTTCTGCCAATTCGTGTTCAACAAAAACAAGCGACGCAACAATCATGCTTTCAGCTTCTCTGGCGTCTTGAGCCAGTTTTCCAATATTCACGTCCGTCATATTTCTTGCAAAGGCGAGATCCGCATAGCTCGTTAATTTTGAGCTCAACTCCGAGATCGCCTGATAGCGTATGATAAGCCCATCTAAGGTCATGGCATTGAGGTCGTTGATACGGCCTTTGAACTCTGCCGATAGAGCCTCTGCCTCAGCAAGCGCCGCGGCTAGCTGATCTTTCAAAGGGGTATCTTTTGCTGGGTCATAAAGATCCGCAAGAGACCATTCTGGGAGGGTGTTGTTCATCGCGTCTATCCTTATTATTCTATATATACGCCAAATGCCAAACGACAAGGATAAGTTAAACCATTTATTGCTTGCAAAATTATCTAAACCGGAAAAGAGTCATTTTAACGGACCCATTCAAACAAAAAAAGTGAGGCAATCATGCATATCGGTTTCATCGGATTAGGTAATGTTGGCGGCAAACTTTCTGGCAGTATTCTTCGCAATGGATTTGATCTCACCGTTCGGGATCTTGATCCATCTGTGGCGCAACCCTTTTTGGATAAAGGGGCAAAATGGGCTGATAGCCCAAAGCAGATGGCCGAGGCTTGTGACCTGATTATAACCTGTCTTCCTTCACCTGCTGCATCAGCCGCTGTGATGGAGGCCGAGGATGGAATTCTGGCTGGCCTTAGCGCTGGTAAAATCTGGGCAGAAATGAGCACAACCGATGAAGCCGAAGTCAAGCGTCTTGCCGCCATGGTCGAAGCCAAAGGCGCAAACGCGGTGGATTGTCCGGTGTCAGGAGGATGCCATCGGGCGGCCACGGGAAATATTTCCATTTTTGCCGGATGTGACCGTGAAGTGTTTGAACGCATGCTTCCCATTCTGACAGTTCTGGGTCGGCGCGTTCTGCACACCGGCCCTATTGGGTCTGCCTCTATTCTCAAAGTAGCAACAAACTATCTCGCCACGGCAAATCTGGTGACGGTATGTGAGGCGCTTGCCACCATGAAAAAGGCTGGCCTTGATCTTAACACCACTTATGAGGCGTTTCGGATATCATCCGGCACATCCTTTGTTCATGAGACCGAAGGACAAGTGATCTTAAACGGAAGCCGGGATATTAATTTCACGATGGATTTGGTGCTAAAGGACATTGGCCTGTTCCAAGAAATTGCGGATCGGGCAGGCATTGCGCTAGAGATATCCCCTATGCTGATCTCTATTTTCAAAGATGGGATTTCGCGTTATGGCCCGCGTGAACTTTCGCCTAATATCGTAAAACGGCTTGAGGATGATGCAGGAATTAGTATTCTAGCCTCGGGGTTTCCCCCTGAAATGGTGGATGATGAACCCGAAGAACCCGGCTATGAAGTGATACCAAAACGATAATCAGAGACAACTGGAGATGATAAAATGGCCTCACAGCGCCAGCATTTTTTTAATCTGGATAACATGGAACAGGGCCTTTTCCGTCAACTCACCGATGACATTAGCACAAGGATTTTCCCCGGCGATCAAGCCATGCTTTCGGTGGTGAGGGTAGCACCAAACGCAAAGGGAACTTTGCACCAGCATCCCGAAGAACAATGGGGGGTGATGCTGGAAGGGTCTGCCATTCGTCTGCAGGGCGGCGAAGAAATTGAAGTCAAAAAGGGGGATTTCTGGCGCACCCCCGGCGGCGTAGAACATAGCGTGATCGGCGGTCCTGAAGGGGCCGTAATCCTTGATGTCTTTAGCCCACCGCGTGAAGAATATCGCATATCCGGATCAGGTTTCGGGGATGGGGCATAACCATGACCATTCAGCGTGCCAAGACCAGTTTTCATAAACTCTCTGCAGAAGAATTATCCGCATGGAAAGCTATCCCCGTTGCCATTGCAGGGGATGCCATGAACCGGCAAAACCTGCTTCAGAGTCGGGTCAAACCCCTTGGCCAGAATTATCACCTGTTGGGGCAAGCCAGAACCGTATCGGTGGTGGCAGGTGACAATAGTGCCATTCATGCCGCGCTTGGCTTTGTTGAACCGGGTCAGGTGCTTATGGTGGATGGGGGCGGCTATCCGGATCGGGCTTTATGGGGCGGTATTCTGGCCAGTTATGCTAAGCGCATGAAACTTGCTGGCGTCGTCATCGATGGGGCGGTGCGTGATATTGCGGAATTGCGTGCAGATGATATGCCCGTCTATGCCAGTGGCAGAAGCCCCGCAGGCCCATCAAAAGGATGGGGCGGAACGATTGATACCGCCATTTCCTGCGGCGGTGTTGCGGTCAAGCCCGGAGATTTGATCCTTGGTGATGATGACGGTGTTGCGGTGATCCCTCTTGAACGCGTCCATGCTATCAGAACACTCGCTGAAGAACGCTTGGCGTTCGAGGCGGATGTGTTAAAACGCATCGCTAAGGGTGAGGATACGGCGTCTATTTTTGCCCCTCACACCATTGATGATATTTGACCCCCTGCAAATAGCGGCAACATGGCAAAGGGTCCTCTAAGCATAGTCCCAGCGCCCCACTCTGCGTCTTCGCAAGGTATATTTGATTTTTCCGCAATGCGATCAGCGCGTCATCGTTCAGCAAGAATGCCGGTTTTCTTTTTTTAAGAAATATTCTAAACTATTCTGATGAGCGCTGTTTCTCCATTATTAGACCCCTTTGGTCGTCCGATCACCTATTTACGGGTATCTGTCACGGATCGGTGTGATTTTCGCTGTGTGTATTGCATGGCCGAAAACATGACCTTTTTACCTAAATCAGAGCTTCTGACCATTGAAGAGCTTGAGGTGTTATGCCGTCGCTTCATGGCGGTTGGCACACGAAAGATTCGTTTAACAGGCGGCGAGCCTCTGGTTCGGCGCAATATCCTCACCCTGATTCGTCATCTAGGGGCTGAGGTAAAGGCTGGCCATCTGGATGAGATCACAATCACCACCAACGGCAGCCAATTGTCAAAAATGGCAGATGATCTCTATGACTCTGGGGTAAGACGGATCAATGTGTCCATGGATACCCTTAATCCGGATAAGTTTCGCGCCATCACACGCTGGGGGGATATTCATCAAGTTCTGGATGGTATCCGGGCCGCGAAAACCGCTGGCTTAGAGATTAAAATCAATGCAGTGGCGTTGAAAGGGGTCAATGATGATGAGCTAGGCGATATGGTCGCGTGGTGCGGTGATCATGATCTGGATATGACGATTATTGAAGTGATGCCAATGGGGGATATTGGCGGTGAGAATCGGTTGGACCAATACCTGCCTCTATCTTTGGTAAAAACAAGACTCAGCCAGCGTTTCACCTTGCAAGAAGTGGATTATCGGACAGGCGGCCCTGCGCGATATATGCGTGTGGCGGAAACGGGACGCCGGCTTGGCTTTATCACCCCACTGACCCACAATTTCTGTGAGAGTTGTAATCGGGTTCGGGTCACATGCACGGGGATGCTTTATATGTGTTTAGGCCAAGACGACAGTGCCAATTTGCGTGATGCTTTACGCGATGGCGGCACCGAGGGGCTTGACGCCGCTATTCTTGAGGCGATAGGCCGAAAACCAAAGGGTCATGATTTCATCATTGACCGCGATCACACTGGCCCTGCGGTGGCTCGTCATATGAGCGTTACTGGCGGCTAACCGTTTTTTTGCATCTGGCCTAGAATACAAGAATAGGAAACCTTTTTCCTATCCTCACTGGCTATGGCATAGCCATTCTGGGGTGGTAAATTTCAAGCTCTTGAATTTGCCTCTCTTAAATCCTATCTAAATTTATAGAGTGAGGATAAAATTAAACTTTAATTGCGCTCAAGCGTTCATTGAAATGGATGTGCTCTGATGATAACCAGACGGCAATCTCTCAAGCATCTCTTGGCCGCCAGCACCACAATGTCTTTACTGCCAAGCTTCAGCCTAGCTCAGGTAACACAAAGCCATTATGCCTTGACCGCTTCGCTAGCCAACCATCAACTGGGCCCTAATGATGCCCCATCAACCCCATGTTGGCTTTATAACGAAACTTCCCCGGGGCCTCTCATCACCGCCATGAAGGGGGATAATCTAAAAGTAGAGTTCATCAATCAACTTCCTGAACCAACAACCATTCATTGGCACGGTATCCGCATTGATAATGCAATGGATGGGGTAGCCGGAGTAACGCAACCACCAATTCCGTCTGGTGGCTCTTTCACCTACAGCTTCACCGTCAAGGACAGCGGAAGCTTCTGGTATCATTCCCATAACAAGTCTTGGGAACAGGTGGCGCGGGGGCTGTATGGCGGCCTCGTTGTTAAAGATTCTCCGGATGAGCTGGGATCAGATGATCTTTTTCTGATCGCCGATGACTGGCGTCTTGATGAGAATTTTGCCATCCACGAAGACAGTTTTGGCGCACTTCACGACGCCGCTCATGCTGGCCGATTTGGCAACTGGCTGACTATCAATGGCAAAAGCCAACCTGATATCACTGTGCCCAGCCATCGCTACCTGCGGTTACGGCTATGCAATACGGCCAATGCGAGGCCACTTCATTTCGCCTTTAGCGACTGGCAAACCATGCAAGTGGTCGCACTTGATGGCGCTCTTTGTCAGCCTTTTGAAGTCACGAATATCCGCCTTGCGCCCGCCCAACGCGCTGATCTGCTTATCAAGATTAATGATAGACCATTAACCCTGAATGAGGTCAGCCATCCCGATGGTCTGGTCGTCGCCAGATTGATACCAGAGCCAAGCCTTAACACCGCCCCACCAAAGGTCTCACTGCCTCTTAATCCCCAGCCTTGGTATTCCCTGCCTCAACTAGATGAAGCGCGCATCATACCTATTCATATGCAAGGTGGCGCCATGGGCAACCTTGGCGGTGCCATGCATGGGGGCAGGATGCATTCGCTTCGTGAATTGGCATCTGAACAAGGCAAGATCTGGGCGTTTAATGGCATTGTTGGTGGCCCTCATGAGCGCTTGGCGGAACTATCTCAAGGTGAGGTAGTGGTCTTGCGGATTTGGAACGACAGCAGATGGGAACATGCTATGCATCTGCATGGGCATCATTTCTGGGTGGCGTCGCGTGAATTTGGTCACAGCCCAAGGGCAGTGTTGCGAGACACCTATCTCATGGCGCCTGATGAGCGCGCCGATCTGATCTTTATCGCCGATAACCCTGGCAAATGGCTTTTTCATTGCCACATGATGGAACATCACGCCGCTGGCATGGTAGGGGTTATTGAGGTAACCTAACATGCGCTAGCACATTGGTAGCCACCTTTCTTTACTGGGTTTTTCAGAAAGCGTAACAAGCATGAGCACGCAACACACCATTACACCGCAATTTCATCAGCTGTGGCCTACGCAATTGATGGAACTCACCCTGCCAGGTCATGAAATGGCCAATCCAGTTCTGGCTGATTTTGTTCTTCAGGCTAATGCCAGCCGCGATGATATGACGGCCCAATACCTCAATGATAATATTTTCATGATTGATCATCCGGCCCTGCAATGGCTAAACCAATGCTGTCATCAGGCTATTTTGGATTATGCGCGTAATTTGGGCATTGATTATGATCTTGATTTCGCTATTCAAGGCTGGCCAAATGTAAATATGAAGGGTGATTATCACAATCTGCATAACCATCCGCATTCATGGCTTAGTGGCACGTATTATATTGCTGTTCCGGATCAGTCCAGCGCAGACCAGTTTCGATCTGATCTCAATTTTGCGGCAATCAGTTTCTATGATCCCCGACCCCAAGCCAATATGAACGCCATTCGTGGTGATGGACAGATTGATCCGGAACATCGGGTTCAGCCACAGGGTGGACAATTATTGTTATGGCCTTCGTTTCTGCACCATTTTGTGCATCCAAACGGCGTGGATATGCCGCGGCTTTCTATCTCTTTCAATGTTGTGCTGAAATGGAAAAAAGAATATCTGCCCTATTGATCAAACACCCCATCCGCTTGCCAATATTCTAATGCCTCAATGATAAGTGCCGCGCTAACAGCAAAATTAACGCCTGCATCAATATCTGCCTCTTTGGTGAAAATGGCATCCACCATACCGATGAGGTCACCTGTCCCTGTTATCAACGCCCCGCCTGATGCGCCGGGGTTAACCGCGGCGTCTGTCTGAACAAAATCCTCAATCGCATTGAATCCTATCTTTTGGCGTCCTGTTGCCGAGACCACCCCACAACTCAAACTCAACCCCAAGCCAAAACTGTTGCCGATAACACAAACATGACGACCGGGGAAAAGTGGTTCAAGGCTTGGCGTTAGTGCTGGCGCAGCTTGATCAACTTTGAGCAAGGCCAGATCACGATCAATATCTACAACAACTAGTCGTGCCGGAAGAATTGATCCATCATGGCGGCGAATCTGAATAGTTTCAGCAGAAGTAATCACATGTGCGGCGGTTAGAATAAATCTACTGCGCAGGTGTTCTTTTGCCGAGCTGGTTGAGATTAGGCTATCTGCCGGTGAAATATAAATGCCGCTTCCTTCAGGCGCAGTCCCTGGTGGCGCCCCAATACCGGATTGGGCGGAGCCAGGCCATTTGAGCAATACGCTTACCACTTTTTCATTGGCGTTACGCCATGTTTCTTCTCCATGATCTGCCTTAACAGGCATCATAAATACAAACAGAATGATGGCGGCTTTGAGGGTGATATTCACCGCGTTAGTTTACGCGAACCATATCACCCGTCATTATGCTGGCCGTTTCCATCCCCATATTTGACAAAATGACATAAGCCACCAGTGAAATAATAATAGCCGCAAGGCTTGATCGTATTAACATATCCATATGTTTTGCTCCTTATTGTGATTAATTATCGGTCGTGGTCATCGTTTTAAGAAAGGTGATCAAATCTTGTCTATCCTGATCATTTTTCATGCGCTGAATTGGCATCTTGGTCCCCGGTGTCACCTGATCAGGGCCATCTCTAAAGAGGGCATTGATCGTGTCCTCGTCCCAGATAATATCTGAAGTTAACAAGGCATCTGAATAGCTGTATCCTTCGACTGATCCTGCTTTTCGCCCAAAAACCCCATAA
>Ga0181557_1002096_pt1 | contig 21204 bp, 16 predicted proteins | sample 011ome_23_FD_148632 | JGI IMG/M metagenome (GOLD analysis project Ga0181557, IMG submission 148632) | Coastal salt marsh microbial communities from the Groves Creek Marsh, Skidaway Island, Georgia - 011506CT metaG (spades assembly) | ecosystem: Environmental > Aquatic > Marine > Intertidal zone...
TAATTTCATTTTCCGAGCCCTTGCTCTTTTTAAACTCGCAGCCATTTGTGGCACGAGACTTTTTCCTCTCATCAGGCAACCCTAGGCATCTTTGTGCCCCTATGGAATTTCCTGAAGAGGCTTTGCCCGAACAATCCGGTTTAGGCAAAGGATGAAGCGATCCAATAAGATTACAATAACCAGTACGAATCAATGAAACAAAAGTATAATGTTACCGCCGAAAAACTCGGCATCCAAATCTCTTCCGGCACCCTTGCCGGTTTGGCCAGTGGGGCCGTCACGATCAGCCAGGGAGAAACCAGCGTGTTTGTATCCGCTACGGCTGCTTCCACCTTACGTCCGGGGCAGGATTTCTTCCCCCTGACCGTGGATTACCGTGAAAAATTTACCGCTGCCGGGCGTTTTCCCGGTGGATACTTCAAGCGTGAAGGAAAACCAACCGAAAAGGAAATTCTTACTTCCCGCTTGTGCGACCGCCCTCTTCGCCCTCTTTTCCCTAAGGGCTTTCTTAATGAGGTGCAGGTGATTGGATACTTGCTTTCCACCGACATGGTGAACGAGGGTGATATCCTTATGGTCAATGGTGCATCTGCTGCCCTGATGATTTCTGACATTCCATGGAATGGTCCAATCGGTTGCATACGCCTTGGTCAAATTGACGGCGAATTCGTGGTCAACCCAACCAATGAGCAAATGTACGACTCCACCCTCGATCTGATCTATGTCGGAAACGAGAAGGAGATGATGATGATCGAAGGTTCAGCGGATCAAATCCCAGAAGAACGCTTTGTCGAGGCACTCGAATTTGCCCATGATGCCATTCAGGACATCATTGCTGCCCAGCGCGAATTAGCTGAGCTTTGCGGAAAGCAGAAGAAGGAGTTTGACTTGGTCAAGGCTCCAGACGATGTGCTTGCCCTTTGCCGCGAAATTACTGGCAACCGCATGGAAGATGCCATTTTTGCCGATTCCAAGCAGGAACGCCAGGTGGCAGTGGATGCGATCAAGGAAGAAGCCGACAAGGCATGTGAAGAAAAATTCGGGGACGACTATGATCCTGATCATGTGAAAATGGCTTTCGAAGTGATCCAGGAAGAAGTGTACCGCGAAAACATTCTCGATAAAGGAAAGCGTGCCGATGGCCGTGGACCCGATGATTTGCGCGAAGTCACCTGTGAAACAGGCGTGCTTCCCCGTGTGCATGGTTCCGCTATCTTTAGCCGCGGAGAAACCCAGTCTCTCGTACTTTCCACCCTTGGTACCAGCCGTGATGTGCAGGACCTTGATGGATTGACCGGCGGACCGACCTCCAAGTCCTTCATCCTGCACTACAACTTCCCTCCATTCTCCGTGGGTGAAGCTGGGCGGTTTGGTTTTACCGGACGCCGCGAAATTGGGCATGGTGCCTTGGCCGAACGCTCCGTTCTTCCCGTACTTCCGCCCGAGGACGAATTCCCCTACGCCATTCGCGTGGTTTCCGAAATTATGTCATCCAACGGCTCCACCTCCATGGCCAGTGTCTGTGGTGGATCACTCGCATTGATGGATGCCGGGGTACCTTTAAGCGGCCATGTTGCCGGGATCTCCACAGGTTTGGTTTCTGAGCATGATGAAAATGGAAACATTTCCAAACATGTTGTGCTTACTGATATCATCGGTGCAGAAGACCACTTCGGTGATATGGACTTTAAAGTATGTGGTACCCGCAAAGGGGTGACTGGTTTCCAACTTGACCTTAAGATTCAGGGACTTCCCTTTGATATCGCCAAAGAAGCTGTGAAACAAGTAACTGCCGCAAGAATGAAAATTCTTGATGTGATGGAAGCTTCCCTTCCTTCCCACCGTACCGAATTGCGCGAGCACGCCCCACGCATCGAGACGGTAAAGATTGATCCGGAAAAAATTGGTGCCTTGATCGGTCCAGGTGGTAAAAACATCCGCCGCATCACCGAAGTAACCGGTGCCAATATTGATATCGATGAAGACAACAGTGGCAAGGTGCGCATCTACGCAACCAACTCCGAAGCGATGCAACGCGCTTTGGACGAGGTAGAACTGGTCACCGGAGAAATCGAAGTCGGTAAGATTTACCGTGGGATTGTTCGCGGAGTGAAAGAATTCGGTGCTTTTGTAGAGTGTCTGCCTGGTAAGGAAGGGCTCTGCCATATTTCCGAGCTCGCTGACTTCCGGGTCAACAAGACCGAGGATATTTGCAAACTAGGCGATGAAATTATCGTGAAGTGTATCGGTATCGACGACAAAGGCAGGGTAAAGCTTAGCCGCCGTGCCGCGATGGAGGAAAACAAGCCGGCAGACAGTGGTGAATCTTCCAGCGAAGAAACTGAGGAGCAATCCGAAGAATCTGCAGAGCCAGTTACCGCTTCCTAATTATTTAAACCCAAAACTTCTTCCCCCAAAGCGGTCATCCATTTATGGGTGACCGCTTTTTTTTGGGGTTTATAAGAAATCGCTACATGTTCCGATTGCCCATATGGTGATAATTTCATTAAGAAATAGAATTCACTGATGAGCACGAAACCAAAACCCCTGATTTTAGCAACCAATGACGATGGTATAAATTCCAAATTTCTCATCCGTTTGGTCGAGGCACTGAGCCAAGAATGTGAAGTGGTCACCTGTGCACCGGATGGGGAGCGAAGCTGGATTGGTCATGCAATCACCAGGCACCAGACCCTTGAGCCCAAAAAACTTAAGAAATATCCGGGAAAAGAGGCTTATTCAGTAAATGGAACCCCTGCAGACTGTGTCAACCTGGCTGTGGGCAACTTACTGGAACGGGAACCGGATGTGGTGGTAAGTGGGATCAATCTGGGGTACAATATAACCATGCCGATGATTTTATCCTCGGGCACAGTGGGAGCGGCCATGGAAGGCTCGTTGCTCGGATTAAGATCCATGGCCGTTAGCCTAGCCCTGCCCAATGAGGAATTTGATCAAATCCGTAAAAGTGGAGGTAAGGTCAAAGGTGCGATGGCTAAGACTCTTGGTGCCACTGCGGAATCGGCTGCCAAATATGCTCAAACTTTAGCGACTTTGCCTGTGCCAGACGGTCTGACGGTTCATAACCTCAACTATCCGATTTCTTACAAAGGTGAGGATGACCCCATGCTTACCTTTGCCAATTCCCTGAAATTAAACAGCCTGTTTGACCTTACGGAGGATGGAAAAAGTTACCAACTCACCTACAAAACGGAATGGTTGGACAATGCTAAAATACAAGTGGGTTCAGATTTGTGGGCCCTGCAGGAAGGTATGGCATCAATCTCCCGGTTGGATTTTTCTGAGGCTTCTGGAAAACGCTACCTCGAGCCCTAATACCGCTCATGTTACATCGTCTATTCAGGCTGCTTTACTGGCGAAAACGGAGGAACTATGGAAGGTCTTACCGCAAAATTGATGGTCGATCGATGGATCGTGATTTAGTCCATTACTTTCATGACTTTGGGGATGATGGGGCCAATTCTCACCACTCTTTTTGGCTGAGGAAATTAATCTTTAAAATCATTATCTGGACGGTGTTTTTGTTTTTTGCATGTTGGTTTGCCTACGAAAGTTACCTGGGTCTATTAATTTACGACGGATAAGGTCTCATTTCGCTTGATCGAGGGTGGGTAAATCGCTATAAATCATCCTTTTCCCAAAATTTCACTATGAGAAAGACGCACAAAGGAATAGCCAAAAGATTTAAGGTCACCGGAACCGGTAAAGTTACCCACCGCAAACCTGGCCAACGTCATTTGCGACGCAAAAAAACCAACAAGCAAGTACAAGCGGGTCGTCAAAACCAAGTACTGGCACCCGGTATGGCAAAGCGCGTCATCAACGCTCTTTCCAGTTAATTTTAACAACCAATCAGTAGAGGAGATTATCAGCCATGCCACGCGCACGCAATGTTCCAGCCACTCGCAAACGCCGCAAAAAAGTTTTAAAGAAAGCACGCGGATATTTTGGAAACAAATCCCGTCTCTTCCGCTATGCTAAAGACGCGGTGGAACGCGGTGAAGCCTACGCTTATGCTCACCGCCGCAAACGCCGTACTGAGATTCGCCAACTTTGGATCGTTCGTATCAATGCCGCCTGCCGCGCAGAAGGCTTACGCTACGGTGAATTCATCCATGGGTTATCCAAGGCAAATATCGAGCTCAATCGCAAGATGATGTCCGAGTTGGCCATTCATGAGCCCGAGGCATTCAAGGAACTGGTGAGCAAGGCGAAAACCGCTCTTGCGGCCTAAGGCCGAACCTCTTTTGTAACTGGCGTGGAGAACGATCTCCAAGCCATTGTCGCCCAAGCGGAGGCAAGCCAGGCTACTATCACCAACCGTTCGGATTGGGATCAGGCAAAAGCATCCATTCTCGGTCCCAAGGGTTCTCTTACCCAGGCATCCAAACAGATTGGCTCTTTGCCAAGAGAAGAAAAACCTGCTTTTGGGCAAGCCCTCAACCAGGCAAAAAAACAAGTTGAAGCACTTTTTGCTTCCTCTCTCTCCCAGATTGAAGAAAAGGCGGACCTCGTTGCATTGGGCGAAGCCTACGACCCCACCCTGCCCGCGGTCCCCAACCGTTCCGGCTCTCTGCATCCACTTTCTGCGACCCGCCGCAAAGTGGTATCCACTTTCCGCAAACTCGGATTTACAGTTACTGAAGCGACGGAAGCGGAAACCGAATGGTTTTGCTTCGATGCCCTAAACACCCCCGAAGACCATCCAGCGCGGGACGAACAGGATACCCTCTTTTTTAAACCTGATACAAAATGGGCGAATGTACCCAAAAAAAACAAGGAGGCCCACCTCTTACGCACCCATACTTCTTCGGTGCAAATTCGTACCATGCTCCGGGAAAAACCGCCCCTGCGGGTGATTGCTCCAGGCAGGTGCTTCCGCCGGGATACAGTGGATGCGACACACTCCGCCAATTTCCACCAGTTGGAAGGGCTTTGCATTGACCGTCAGGTCACCCTGCTCGATCTTAAGGGTACCCTCGATTATTTTCTCAAGGAAACCTTTGGCAGTAAGGTACAGACCCGTCTGCGCCCCAGTTTTTTCCCTTTCACTGAGCCCAGTTTTGAAGTCGATTTAAAAGCTCCCAATCTTGGAAAACTGAGCGACAAATGGATCGAGATCATGGGTTGCGGATTGGTGGATCCGGAAGTACTCAAGCTGGTCAACCTCGATCCTGAGGAATGGAGCGGGTTTGCATTTGGTGTAGGAATTGAACGGATTACCATGATTTTGCATGGAATCGATGATATCCGCCATTTTTATCAGAACGACCAGCGTTTTCTTTCCCAATTTACTGGACCGGCATGAAGATAAGTCTCGAATGGTTGAAAGAGTACGTTGAGCTTCCCGCAGATGGAAGTGAACTTGTGGATGTGCTCCCTATGCTCGGTCTGGAAGTCGAAGAAAGTGAGGACGAATCGCCCTCGCTTGAGCAGGTGGTGGTCGGAGAAGTGCTGGACAAGCAGCAGCATCCGGAAGCGGACCGTCTCAGTGTATGTCAGGTAAATGTGGGGGCCAGTGAGCCTGCCAACATTGTTTGCGGTGCGACCAATTTCAAAGTGGGCGACCGGGTACCGGTTGCCCTGCCCGGGGCGAAACTCCCCGGCGGTTTTAAAATCAAAAAGTCCAAGCTCCGCGGAGTACCTTCTGAAGGGATGATGTGCAGTGCCAAGGAGTTAACTTTGGGCGAGGATGACCAAGGGTTAATGATCCTCAAAGGTTCCCCGGCAATTGGTACTCCTATCACTGAAGCGGTGTCTCCCGACCGGGTGCTGGAACTGGAAATTACCGCCAACCGGGGAGATTGCCTTAGCCACCTGGGCGTAGCCCGTGAAATTGCCGCCCGCTACCAAAAAGAAGTACACCAACCGGTAGTGCAGGCATCGGCTCAGGCAGTAACCGAAGCAGACAGCCACAGCCTGGTCGATGAGTTGCGGCTCGAAGATGATGCCTGCCCGTACTACACACTCTGGTCCATCCGAGGAATCAAGATCGCACCCAGCCCCCAATGGATGCAAAAACGATTGGAAGCGGTGGGATTGCGTCCGATCAACAATGTGGTGGATGTGACCAATTATGTATTGCTCGAAACTGGCCAGCCTCTCCATGCGTTTGATGCGGATAAAATAAAAGGTCCTTCCATTGTTGTACGCCCGGCAAAAGAAAAAGAAGCCATCACCACCCTGGATGAAGTAAAGCGTGACCTGCAAACCGACATGATGGTGATTGCCGATGCCGAACGCCCACTTGTCGTGGCCGGGGTGATGGGCAGTGTGGATGCGGAAGTGGATGAATCCACCACCGATCTCGTTCTTGAATCCGCCTGGTTTCGCCCTGGTTCCGTCCGTTCAACTGCCCGCCGTCTTGGCCTGCACAGCGATAGTTCCCAGAGGTTCTCCAGGGATGTGGACCCGGCAGGTGTTGAGTATGCAGCCCGCCGGGCGATAGATTTAATCTTGGAAACTGCTGGGGGAGAACTTGCACCCACCTACATTTGCTCTGGTTCTGCCCCTCGGGGAGAACGATCGATTGCAGTAGACCTTGAATTTGTTGAAAAAACCTGCGGGTTTTCGGTAAAACCTGATCAATTAAATGATGCATGGGAAAGGTTGGGATTTTCTGTTTCAGGAAATGGCCCCTGGGAGGTGACCGTTCCATCGTACCGCTCGGAAGTGGACCGGCCGATCGACCTCGTTGAGGAGTACCTTCGTATTCGCGGAACTGAGGACCTGAATAACCACCCGATCGCTTTTTCCGCCCTGGATCGGGACAATGATCCGTCCTATGATTTTTGCCAGGGTGCAGTGGATCACCTGCTTGGCCAGGGATACCAGGAATGCTGCCACTACAGCCTCCGTTCTGGTGAGGAAGTGGAGTCATGGTTTGGGAACCTTGCCACCGAAGAACTTGGACTGGCCAACCCTCTGACTGCAGACCACACCCATGTTCGCCCCTCCCTGCTTCCCGGCTTGGTGGATGCCCTTTCGCACAACCAAAAGAATTTGAACGACCTTACCCGGGTATGCGAAACGGGTCGGGTTTTCCGTCCCGGACCGAGGGGGAATGTCGAGTGGATCAGTGTCGCCCTGGCCGCCTTTGCCCAGTCAAACGAGCGTGGGTGGAAAAAGGAACCATCCTTGGATTTCTTTTCCCTAAAAAACCAGGTTCATACATTGATCGATGCGACCGGGCTCTCCCTGCCCAAGGGGCTGTGGTGCACGATTGCAGACGAACCAGCCTGGCAGGACGGGTATTCCGCCCGTTTGGGGGATGCTCATAAAAACAAGCTGGAAATTAACCTGGGCATTGTCCGCCTCTCCCTAAGCAAAGCCAAGGAAGCAAAAGGGCCTGTATTTGCCGCCGAAATCCTGATCGACCCGGTTTTACTTTCCAAACGTAAGAAAGCCGCCACCTTTCAGTCATTTTCAACCTTTCCACCCGCAATCAAGGATCTCGCTCTTGTGGTGGATGCCTCTGAACCAGCGGAAACCGTACGGGCCAAGGTGGAGGATATTGCCGCGGGTGTGGGTAAGGAAAAGTTTGAGGTCGACCCAGTGCAAATTTTTGATCTTTTCCAGGGAAAAGGACTGCCCGAGGGCAAGAAAAGCCTCGCTTTGACCTTTCGCTTCCGTGCACCTGATCGCACTTTGGGAGAAAAGGAATTAAACCAGGCGTTTGAGGATGTGATTGCCGGGATTCGATCTGAAACAAGCTACGAATTAAGAAGCTAACCCTTTTCTAATATGAGCGAAAATGCACCCATGGATGTCGATTATGTGGCCAACTTGGCAAGGATTGAACTGACGGAGGAAGAAAAGAGCACCTACCAGCGACAGCTCGGAGATGTGCTCAAATACTTTGGAAAACTACAGGAGTTGGATGTAGAGGGAGTGGAACCTACCGCCCATGCCTTCCCCCGCTGTAATGTGTGGGATGCGGACGAACCCAAGCCCGGTTTCTCTGCTGAGGAAGCCCTGAAAAATGCTCCCCAGTCCAGGCAGGACCAGGTGGTGGTGCCCAAAGTAATCGAGGAGTAAAGGAAAGCTTTTTCATGCCTGATAATTCTCCTATTTTTCAGTCGGCCACCGAACTTTCAGCATCGCTTCAAGCGGGCAATATTTCTGCGGTTGAATTAACCCAGGAAATGATCGACCGTGTTCAGGCGGTCGATGAACGGGTGCATGCTTTTCTCCACCTCGATGCGGAAGATGCCCTTGCTCAGGCCAAGGCATCGGACGAGCGCAGAGCCAAGGGGGAAACCCGTAGTGCCCTCGACGGTATACCAGTGGGCATGAAAGATGTGATCTCGGTGAAAGACCAGCCCCTGACAGCTGCAAGTAAGATTCTGGAAAACTACCGCTCTCCCTACGACGCCACCGTCACCCGGAAATTGCGTGGTGCAGGAGCGGTTGTCGCCGGCCGTTTAAACCTCGATGAATTTGCGATGGGCTCCTCCACCGAGAACTCCGCATATGGAGCGACCCGTAATCCGTGGAATTTGGACTGTGTGCCTGGGGGAAGCAGCGGAGGAAGTTCTGCGGCGGTTGCCGCACGCGAAGTACCGCTTAGCCTGGGCTCCGACACCGGTGGGTCCATTCGCCAACCCGCTTCTCTGTGCGGAGTGGTGGGCATGAAACCAACCTATGGCATGGTTTCCCGCTATGGACTGGCCGCATTTGCCTCCTCGCTCGATCAAATTGGTCCCTTTTCCACAACTGTGGAAGATGCTGCCCTGCTTCTCGAAACTATATCCGGGCATGACCCCCTGGACTCCACCAGTTTCCCCAAGGATGTACCTTCATATTCTCAGGAACTCAAAAAAAGTGCCAAACCTGGCGTGCTTGGTCTGCCCAAAGAATTTTTTGGTCCTGGAATGGACGACGAAGTCCGGGCAAGTGTGGAACAAGCGATTGAACACTACCGTTCCCTTGGTTATGAGACCAAAGAGGTCAGCCTGCCCACCACCGATTTATCCATCCCTGTATACTATGTGATCGCCACCGCGGAGGCATCTTCCAACCTCGCACGCTATGATGGCATCCGTTACACCTCGCGAAGCGAACGGGCCGAGAATGCGATTGATGTCTATGCCAAGAGCAGGGGCGAAGGTTTTGGACCTGAGGTTAAGCGGCGTTGCATCCTCGGGGCTTATGGACTGAGCAGTGGGTATTATGATGCCTTTTATTTGAGGGCCCAAAAAGCCCGCACCCTCATCCGCCGTGACTTTGAGAAAGCATTTACCGAAGTCGATGCCATCCTCACCCCAACCTCGCCCACACCGGCGTTTAAGTTTGGGGAAAAGAGCGAAGACCCAATCTCGATGTATCTTAGCGATATCTTCACTATATCCACCAACCTTGCCGGGCTTCCAGGAATCTCGGTGCCATGCGGATTTTCCCAGTCTGGACTGCCCATTGGCCTGCAATTGATCGGCCAGGCGTTTGAGGAGTCCACACTGCTGCAAATGGCCCATGCGTACGATCGCGACCACCTTCATGGCCGCCAAGCCCCCACCCTCTAAGTTTTTCAAGATGGAATACGAAGCAGTCATCGGTTTGGAGGTACATGTACAACTGGACACCCGTTCGAAAATGTTTACCCGGGTGGGAACGGGATTTGGGCAACCACCCAATACTTTGACCGACCCGGTGGTATTGGGACTGCCTGGTGCCCTGCCGGTAATGAACAGGGAAGCGATTGAAAAATCAATCAAGGTCGGCCTTTTACTCGATTGTAAAATTGCTTCCGTCTGCAAATGGGATCGGAAAAACTACTTTTATCCGGACATGCCCAAAAACTACCAGATCTCCCAGTTTGACCAGCCCATTTGCGAGGGCGGACAGGTGGAAATCGAGATGCCCGGGGAAAACCCGTCAAAAATGGGCCCGCACCGCATGGTCGAGCTGACCCGAATCCATTTGGAGGAGGATGTGGGCAAACTTACCCACTACGAGCAGGACAGTCTGGTGGACTACAACAGGGCAGGCTCTCCGCTCCTGGAAATTGTCAGCGAACCGGATATGCACAGCCCCGATGAAGTGTTTGCTTACCTCACCTCCCTGCGCAACTCTTTGGTCGCCGCTGGTATTTCTGCCTGTGATATGGAGAAAGGACAATTGCGTTGCGATGCCAATATCAGCGTGCGTCCTCAGGGTACAGAAAAGCTCGGCACCAAGGTAGAACTTAAAAATTTAAACACCATATCGGGCGTGCGCAACGGGGTGGAATATGAGATCCGCCGCCAGATCCGGGCGATTGAGGAGGGAGAAACCATCATCCAGGAAACCCGCCGATGGAATCCCGACCAAAGATATACCACCCCAATGCGGACCAAGGAAATGGCCCACGACTACCGCTATTTCCCTGACCCCGACCTCATGCCTGTGCAAGTGGACCAGGAATGGATCGAGCGGGTAAGACAAGAACTCCCCGAAAAACCCTTTGATAAGCAGAGGCGCTACCAGGAGGAAATGAACCTCCCCTACTCTGCTACCTCCGCCCTGTGTGGCGACCATTTGCTTTGTGCTTATTTTGAGGAAGCTGCCCGTTTGGCAAAATCCGCAACCAAGACTGCAAACTGGGTGGTCAATGATTTGTTGCGCGAACTGTCGCAGACAAACAAGGTGGACGAATTTGCCGAGGAAGCAACCGATCGGGTCACTCCCCAGTCCTGCCCGGTAACACCGGAAAAACTCGCTGAATTGGTCAACCTGATCGAGGATGGGAAACTTACCAACAATGTGGCCAAGGAATTGTTTCCGGAAATGTTTACCACTGGAAAGTCTGCCCCAGAATTGATCAAGGAAAAGGGACTGGATCAAAAGTCCGATGATGGAGAGATCGAAGGAATCTGCGCTCAAGCGATTGCCAACGACCCCGATGCAGCGGAAAAATTCCGTGGAGGCAAGGAAGGGGCGATCAATGCCCTTAAAGGTGCAGTGATGAAAGCCACCCGTGGGCAGGCCAACCCCAAGGTAGTGGACGAGACCCTGCGCCGTTTATTGTCCTAGACTGTATCAGAGAGGTTTTTCTCTCCTCTCCATGGAATACTTTTGCAGAAGGCAACCGCTTTAGGGTAACTAAATGATTTTCATGAAGTCATATTGCTTATTGGTTTTCACCCTTCTTTTCGCCTCGTTTGGATTTGCTAAGCCCAAGCCCAACATCGTGCACATCATGGTAGATGACCTCGGGTGGCAGGACATTGCCAGTCATAAGATCGATGGCGAGGCAGTTTACGAAACCCCACACCTCGACAAACTGACCCGCCTGGGCAGGCGTTTTACTGAAGCCTACGCCCCCTCTCCGGTATGTGCCCCTTCGCGGGTTTCCTTTCTGCGCGGTCAGTACCCCGTAAACACAGGAGTGTACAGTGTGACCGGAGGGCAGTTGCCCCGAGCCCATCAACCGAGCATTCCGTTAATTCCGCCCTATTATCTTTATGGCTTACCGGTCGAGGAACCTATGATTCCCGAGACCCTCAAAAAAGCGGGCTACTTCAGTGGCCATGTGGGCAAGTGGCATGCTGGCGGAAAGTACCGTGGATTCCCCTTCCCTACTGATCAAGGATTTGACTTTGGATTTCTGGAAGAAAATGGAGGCCCTCTTTTTTACAACGATTCCGAATTATGGAACCCCAAGGATGGGAGAAAAAATTCCTTTGGTGGAGCCTGGCAACGGATGGTGCCCCACCGTTTAGGGGACTTTGCCACCAGCTCGCCGGATGACCCCTATCAACTGGACGAGGATGGTCGCCCCTTCGATAAACCCACTGATCTGGCGGTTGGCTTTATTCGCAAGCACAAGGACAAGCCCTTCTTTCTGAACTTTTGCCCGCTGTATGTGCACGGCCCCATCGCCACCCGGGACCGCAAGCGACTGGAACACTACTGCAAAAAGATGGGGATTGAATTTCCTACTGATCCTGGACCGCTTAATCCGGAGATGCGAGGCCATACCAACCCCTACTATGCAGCGATGGTCGATGCAGTGGACTGGAGCATAGGCAAGGTTGTCCGTTATTTGGAGAATACCGAGGACCCCAGAAACCCTGGACACAAACTAATCGACAACACCTATGTTATTATCGACTCAGACAACGGCGGCTGGGTGGGCAGCCAGTACGAACCCATCACCGACAACAGTCCTTTACGGGGCGGAAAGATGAACAATTATGAGGGTGGACTCAGGGTCCCCTTTATCGTCCGCGGCCCAGGCGTGCCTGCCGGATCGGTCTGTGATACCCCGATCAACTTGATCGATCTCTACCCCACTTTTATGGAAATGGCAGGAATGGAACTGGACCCATCCCTTGAGCTGGACGGGTGCAATGTTCTTCCACTGATGCAGGGAACTTCCGAGCAAGTTCTGCAACCCGATGGTAGCGAGCGGGAGGCAATCTATTGGTTCTACCCCATGGAAAGCCATATGGCGATTACGATGAGAAAGGGTCCCTGGAAGCTCGTCCACAACCTCGGGGTTGGATACGCCGGCAGATGGTCGGGTGTGGAAAATAAGGAGTTGGTTGAATTGTTCCGTGTCAGGAAGGTGGGCGAAGATAGGCAAGATCTGAGCGAAGCCATAAACCTCGCCGATCAATTTCCGGAGGTCCGGGATGCGATGCTTGCCGAACTGAATTCATTTCTTCAGGACAGCGGAGTCACCATGCCCTACCGCAACCTTGGATCCCATGGGGTGTCCGAGGACGAGCGAGAGGCCTCCCCCAGGGTCATCGAACTGGGGTCACAAGAGAGCCGGATATGCGCAAAGATCGAACAGGGTGAAGGGAAGGCTGCGATTGAAAAGGCCCATTTACTCTACACCCTCAACCCTCGGGAGTTCGATAAAACCGGCGGGCACCGTGAGGAATGGCTCAAAACCAAGGCTACAATTTCCCCGGGGCGGGTCGAAGCAACCATGCCCCCGGGAGCCACCCATGCGGTATTTTGCCTGCGGGATGCCCAAGGATTCCTGATCACTTCCGAACCTCTCCCCGATTTTCAGACCGTTCCTTATGCTACCCAAGCGGACTCGACGCTTTTGAAAAACGGATATGCATACAAACCGGGCCTTTATTCCCTCATTCAATTAGGCGAAAAAGCCGTTTCTAATGCGAAAAAGCAAAAGCTTGATGTAACAGGTTTACAAAAAGCTCTGAAGGAAGCAGAGGAACAATACCAAGTGGAAAAGATAGAGGTGGTTGATTTCTCCGATGCCATTCGTTCATTGCGGGCGGAAATTCGTAAATTGAAGACGGTGCCCCAATCCAGACATTATACCATTAACCGGTTCCCCACTGATCCTCTATTCTGATTGGTTGGCGGAATATAAAATGGTACGCACCGCCCGTCCAGGAATTGGAGAATCAGCAGAAACGGATTCACAATTCAGATTCTTGTCTGTTTGGTAAGCCCCTCTGGTTTTCATTCCCTCAGGCAAGGTGACATCCAAGGATATTGAATCCGCCGATGGATTGATCGCCACAATTACTCCACTGCTCTTTGAACTATTAAAATAAGCGGATACCCAGAGAGGGTCGGGCGAATTGATAGAGACCTTTCTAAAGTCATCGGTGATGAATCCGGAGTATTGCTTGATCATAAAAAACTTCTTTGTTCTTTCGACAAGTTCCTGCCTGCCACTGGGCCCGGGGTTTTCCTCCACCAAAACAAGGCCTTCATCGCGGTGCTTTTGCTGTACTTTTGGGTTTTTGACATGATCTGGAGCAAGCGAATAAATCAGACCCCACCACATAAAGACATTTGCTTCTGCATCCGCTAAGGTCATATGGGCGTACTGAGCGGCAAGTAATGCTTTGTCAAATTCCGTGAGTTCAGGCATCCAACCATAGGTGTGCCAAATATCATTGTTCCATTGGGCACCAGTTGTTTCGGTCATCCAGAATTCTTTTTGGGGAAAATTTTCTCTACGGATCTGGCCAATTTTTCGGCTGTTTTCCCGGAGTATAGACAAACTGCCATCCATGCCATCTTTGTAACTGTCGTACATATGATAGGCCACCACATCGACCGCCTTAGAATGAATGGTGGGAAGAAAACGGGATAGTTCACTCCCTTGGTACCCAATATATGCGAGATCGGGTGCGGCGATTTTTACGGATAGTCCAGCTTCCCTGAGTCGGGGAAACAATTTTTCATCAATAAAATTCCTCAATCGTTGGGGATTCCATATACAAGTTTGAGAACCAAGATTGGAATAATTAGTCTCATTCTGTACCCCCAAAGTGGTTACATTAATCCCCCACTCCATATGCTGGCGGGTTCGGCGGACAATCTCCTCGGCCCAGGCATCCTCCATCGAGTCCTTGAGTCTGTATGCCCGAGCTCCACGCCAATCGAAAATATCCAGCCAATCAGATACCTTCAATCGTTGCGGGGAACGAGGTTGCCAAAAAGTGAGCAATACCTCGAGGTCTGGGTTGATTTTCATGGCTCTTTGGAGGACATCTCTGGAGTGTTCGCTATTGCCATTCTTTTTGACCTCCCCTTGAACCCGTAAAATAGATGTCCCCAATTCCTTAAAGGCATATTCCATTGCTTCATCCGAAGGGTTTGTTCCCCAAAAGGCAATGGAACCACCAAATCCACGTATTTTCTGGCCAATTTTCTGATGATCGACGGTAAGCGAAACGATCGGTGGTAAAGATTTTTCATTTTCCTTGGCATAGGAAGATTCAAGGGCCTGATTGATTCGAACTTCTAACCTCTCCTTCGCATAGGCAAGAGCATCCACATGATTCTTTGAATCCTTAACATTGGTTTCTTCCCCCGGATCTGCGGCAAGATCGGTAAGTACATTGGCTTTTACTACCCCATCTATGTCCCTCCATTCGGTGTATCGATAATTTTTAAAACGTATGCTATGACCCGTGGATTCATGTACTGGATAGGAGCTGTAGGCATCATAGCGATGATCAATTTCAGGATCTTGGATCAATTTTCTAAAACTTTTGCCTTGGCAATGGTTGGGAATGGGTAATCCCACCAAGTCGCAAAGGCTCGGATAAAGATCAATCAATTCGACCAAACGGGATGTTCTCTTTCCTCCCTGCTCACGGGGATCAAAAATAATCAGGGGAACGCGGGTATCGCACTCGAAGTTCGTATGTTTGCACCAACTGGAATGATCGCCCAGTTTCCATCCATGATCTCCCCAGAGTACAACGATAGTATTTTTCTCCAGTCCGCTATTACGCAAGCCATCAAGTACCTTGCCCGCACAGGCATCGACATAACTGGTTGCGGCAGCATAACCGTGGAGAAGCCGGCGGTTGGTCGCATCTGAAAACTCTCTCGGCCCTTTGCCTTCATAATCACTGTATTTTGTCATTTCCATAGCCTCCAAGTTGGCCGCATGAGAAGGATAACCGGGGGGGATCTTCTTATTCGGAGGCATCTTAAACTGCTTCCGGTCATAAAGATCCCAATATTTTTTGGGTGCACAAAAAGGAAGGTGAGGCTTGCTTAGACCAACCGCCAAAAAAAACGGCCGATTTGAGGATCGAGACAATTCTCGAATAACTTGGACTGCTCGGTCTGCCCGCTTGCCATCGAGATAGGCATGATCTGGAACATCGGCACTTTCCGTCATCGGTCCCTTGGGCGAATCTTTAAGGTCACTGATTTTGGTTTCTTCCTGAGCTTTTCGCAGAAGGTCGATGTTTTTTTGCCTGAGGTATTCACCTGATGAATCAACTTTGATCCACTGGCTCCAATTTTTGGGATCTACTCCTTCCCCCGCATCTCCATGATAGATTTTACCCAAGCCAATTGTTTGATAGCCCTGCTCTTTAAAATGCTGATTAAGAGTAAGTAAGTCGGGGTGCCGCTTTCTCCAGTTCTCAACATGGTAGGTCTGTTCCTTGGTTAGGGTGGGATAGAGACCACTCATAATGGACAACCTCGATGCCCCACAAACAGCCTGTTGACAATAGGCACGCTCAAAAAGAGTGCCTTTGGATGCAAGCCTGTCCATATTGGGGGTTTTAAATTTGGACCCATAGGCGCCCAACTCGGGTCTCAAGTCATCCACTGCCAGAAATAAAAGGTTGGGTCTCAGTGCAGAATTCGATCCGACTTTACCCCAAGCAATACCCAAAGTTACCAACGGACAAAAAAGAAAAAATAAAAATTTTTGAAACTGAGCGGGAGTATTAAACTTTATCAAGTGCTTCACTTTCTTTCAGTCTCACTGTTTTTATTATATTATCAACCGAGTTTTATATCATGAAAACCCACGCAGAAAGATCGACAAAGTAAGCAAAGAGCAAAAGGGTTCGGATGAAAAAAGAACAGCAAAGCAACCCCAAGGTAAGCCTAAATCACAAAAGGCGGAGTGTAATTCGAAAAAAACAAAGCAAAAGAAATAAACTTCTCTTCGGTCTTACTCACCTGATTAATCTATTTTCTCAGTACAGGTAAAAGTCTTTATTGAGAATCAGTCTCAAAAAGGCTTTCCAAGCACCCCACTATAAGTTAGGGTAGTCTGTTCCTTTTCGATGAAACTCTTTCCATATCTTTTCCGCCTGCTTGCCGGGCTGGTGATCTCTCCAGTCTGTATGCTAGCGGAGGTCAAGGAAACCCATAAAATCATCGGTGAATGGGTGGCAACCGAACGGCTGATTTCCGAGGAGGAAACCGAGTGGGAATTGGAAAAATCCTCCCTGCTCGACCTCAAGCAGGCTCTAGGAGCAGAAATTAGTGAACTCAATACAAAACTTGATCAAACCGAGGAGGAAGCAGTGGGTGCAGCCAAGCAACGAACGGATCTCCTCAGCCGTATGGATGCTGCAAAACAAGCCACCCAATCCCTTCACCTAGGGCTGGATCGAGTGGTAGCCAAAGTGGATCGTGCCTTTTCCCTCTTACCCACCCCGGTTGCAGACCGCCTTGCCCCCTACCGCAAAAAACTGGTACCTGCAAAAGGTATACCTACTCCTCCCCTGCGTCAGCGGGTAGATGCTCTTGTCTCCCTACTCCAGGCCATGCAAAATTTTCACCGATCCGTAACTTTGGAAAGGCAGGAGTTTACTCTTGATGACAACCAGTCCCGGGAATTTCAGGTGATGTACTTCGGGCTGGGCACCGCTTATTTTGTCAATGAATCTGGCACAGTTGCAGGATACGGGCAACCCGGTGACAGTGGATGGCAATGGACTCGCTCCGATACCTTAGCACGGGAAATTTCCACTGGCGTGGACATGCTTAATAACCGTGCGATGCCCCGTTTCCTCGAACTTCCGGTGACAGCACCTCCGGTGACTGAGAAATGAAACGACTTACCTCGATTACCCTTTTTGCCACCGTCCTCATTGGGCTGAGTATAGCTGCCTCAGCCCAGTCCGTTCAACAGGTTCGGGCATCTGCCCGTAATGATTTAAAGGATTCGATTGAACGCCTTACCCTGCTTCGCCAACAGGTTGAGCAGGAAAAAATCCCTTTATCCAAAGAGGTAACCCAATTGGAAATCGAAGCTCGGGATAAACGGGCTGAAATCGACCGTCGCCTTCGCCAGCGCGACAACCGTGACGCAAGCCTATTACAACTCAAAGAAGATGTCCTAAAGAACGAGGCTTCTTTGGAAACCTCATTGCGCTTACTTACTGACTATGCCCGTGGATGGACCCAGTCGATCCCATCTTCCGAAAGGATTCTGCATGCTGATTCCCTTTCCGCTACGCTCTCCAAAGAAAAAGGGGACCGGGCGAGTTCTTTTTCTGCCTATCTCGAACTGGCCGAATTCTCCACGACTGCCCTACTCCGGCAAGCAGGCGGACTAGCCTATTCCGGAGATGCGATTGTGCCCCCAGAAGGTGTCCGGGAAAGTGGAACCTTCTGGACATTCGGACCTGTGCTTTATTTTCGTGGTGAAAAAGGGAGCTCTGGCTTTCTCGATAAGAGCTATGAGCGACTAGCAGATTCATCCATTGAACTAACTCCTGATTCGGTCAAGAGGAACACCCCCCCCCGTCTCCTTATTGCCAACACCTCCACCTCTGGACTAATTCAAAAAAGTCTCGCATCCTCTTCAGGTAGTTCGGTCTTAATACCTTTAGACCCCAGTCTGGGTAAAGCCCTAGTGATTGAGGGCAGTGATCCAACTCTTTGGGAAGAAATGCAAAAAGGTGGAATCTGGATCTACCCAATCCTCTTTTTTGCTGTCGCTTCTATACTCATCGCCCTGTTCAAATCATTCCAAGTTCTTCGAATTCCCTTCCCTCATGGACCGGTTACCCTTGCCGGGAATTTTGGAGGACCTTTTGAACTTTTGCGTAAGACCGCTCAGGGATATCGTGGAAAGAAGCCTGAAATTTTGGAAGAAATTCTCTACGAGATCATTATCGACTGCCAGGCAAGGTTGGAAAAAGGAATACCCCTGATCGCAATCACTGCCGCAATCGCTCCCCTGCTTGGTCTGCTCGGCACAGTTACGGGGATGATCGATGTGTTCCGTCAGATTACCAATTTCGCCAATCCGGAAAACAGCGAGCTCGCCCGGGGAATTTCCGAGGCGTTGGTAACCACCAAGTTTGGTCTCATCACGGCAATTCCTTCTCTTATTGCCCATGCGTTGCTTAGCCGCAGATTGCAGGGACTGGTTTCTAAGATGGAGGGATTTTCCGCCCGTTTGGTTCATTTGAAAAAGGAAGCACCCAAGGACCTTGGTTCCTCAATTGAAAAAAAGGATGAATCCACTGGTTGATTTTATGAACCAGGCGGGATTCGTCTGGGAAAAAGGTGGCGTCCTGATGCCTGCACTTGGAATTCTCGCCCTGTACCTCTATTATCTGACTTTCGACCTATGGTTACGCCTGCGTAGCGTGATCCCATCGGATCTGCGTGCCTTCCCTCGGGAGCGATGGGGAGCCTTTAAAGGAGGTGGGCGGGTCGACCGAATCATTCGATTCTGTTTGGCCGATCATAGCGACCATCAGGAAACAAGGCGTCGTTTTGATCAGGTCAGACAGGGAGAAATTTCATACCTAAACCGCCGGTTGCGATTTTTGTTCGTCCTCGCCAGTTCTGCCCCGCTGATCGGACTCCTTGGCACAGTCGCAGGTATGCTCCGAACCTTTGACGGCTTGAGTATGCAGGATAGCTACAAAATGGACTTGGTAGCCGGAGGAATTTCCCAAGCGTTGGTAACGACTCAGGCAGGGTTATTGATCGCCATCCCAGCAATTGCCCTGATTCACTTACTTAATCGAAGGAAAAAGGACTGGTTGCAATGCATCAACCGCTTAGAAAGTATATCCCTGCGACAATTACCCAATCCTATTTCCAAATGAGAGCAAGAAATCGTCTGATTGAGTCTACAGATACGGATGCAATCAATGTATCCCCCCTGATCGATGTTGTTTTCATTTTGTTGATCTTTTTTATTGTCTCCGCCACCTTCGTTACCCTGCCGGGCATTGAAGTCAACCGGCCGCAAGCAGTCACCGGAAAAGCCCTTGAAAAAAATGCAGTCATTTTTGCCCTATCCGGGGATAACGAAATCAAGTATGCCGGATCGACCGTGCAACTCGAAGAAGTTCCAGGATTGGTGGAACAGGCAAGTAAAGACAAAGGAAAACCAGTGGTCATTCAGGTGGATCAATGGGCGGATGCCTCCATTCTTGCCAAGATCGTAGCATTGGCACGAAAGAAATCTTCGGATGTATCCATCGCCACCCGTAAGCCTAGAGCATGAGGAGAAGATTGTCTCCAGAACCTGAGCGAACCGAGATCAATGTGTCTCCCTTGATTGATCTTGTTTTTATCCTGCTAATCTTTTTCATCGTCGCCACTTCCTTTGTCAATGAGGTGGGGATTACTCCGAAGCACAAGGATACCGCCTCCTCATCTTCCAATCTCGAGGAACCTATCTCTTTTGACCTACCCTCTTCCGGACAATTATTGCAGGACGGAATGGTCATCGGTTTAGAGCAAGTCGCCCCACTGGTCCGATCTAATTCTTCGGACAAACCACGCTCCGTGCTCGTTCGGGTATCGCCAGGTGCCCGTGCGGGACTTGCCACTCAAGTGATGGATCAGGCAATGCTTGCGGGGGCTCAGGCCGTCAAACTTAGTCCGCTTACCCCATGAAAAACGCCGAGGAAATCCAGTGGATCCCTGGGGTGGAGACCGAACCACTGCCCCACTTGCGGACTAAGAGCCTTTTGCTTGCCGCTTTGGTCTCGTTTGGATTGTTCTGCATGCTTCCCCTTTCTGAATTTGTCCGACCGGATGAGTGGGTCGTTCGCCCCGTAGAAGTCCCCACCTACTCCCCACCTCCTCCTCCGAAGACAGAAATGGAAAAAGAAGTGGTTCAAAAGCTCGACCTGCCCGCTCCTGCTCTCGATACACCCCAGGTCCGCCTGGTCCATGAGCCCACTGCCGCGACACTAGAGGTTGGACCAGGCGACTTCAAAGCCGCATTCTCCCTTGCCAATTATAACCCTGTACCCGTTGGATTTGCCGGAGAAATGGTTTTTTCGATGCACGATCTAGACCGTAACCCGGCTGTTCTCAAGCGGGGTTCCCTGATATACCCATCCCATCTCCGCCGCAAAGGGTTGGAGGGGGAGGTAAAACTACTGGTGCAAATTAACGAACAGGGAAAAGTTAAAGTATTAGAAACCGTATCATCCACTCATCCAGATTTTGTAGAACCATCCCGAAAAGCAGCCGAAGGTTCTGTTTACGAACCACCCACCCGTAACGGCAAACCAGTCAAGGTGGAATTCTATCTCCCTGTTCTTTTTTCGATGCTCAAATGAAAATAAACTACTCTTTTCTCATTCTTCTTTGTTCCATGTTGCAGGGTTTATTTGCCAAGGCCCCCTTACCTGCACTGACTCAGGATTTCTGGAACGACCCAGCTTTTGTCCGTGGATTTATGGGGGACTATGGTTTTCGCAGTGAAGTCGAACCAAGGATCGACAAGGCAGAACAATTCATTCTCCGGGAGGTGGTAGCCAAGGCAGAAAACCAGATGGAGGACGCGATTATTTATCTTGAGAAAAAGATCACAAACGAAACGAGTGCTGCCCTCGATTTTGCCCTCGCTACGATGTACTATCAATTGGGTAGGCTCACTCCTTCGGAACAAACCTATGAAAAAGCCCTCAAAAAATTCCCCTCTTTTTTACGTGCTAAAAAGAATCTAGGTTTTGTACAACT
>Ga0181557_1002098_pt1 | contig 21196 bp, 18 predicted proteins | sample 011ome_23_FD_148632 | JGI IMG/M metagenome (GOLD analysis project Ga0181557, IMG submission 148632) | Coastal salt marsh microbial communities from the Groves Creek Marsh, Skidaway Island, Georgia - 011506CT metaG (spades assembly) | ecosystem: Environmental > Aquatic > Marine > Intertidal zone...
ACTGGCCGTAACCTTGGCGCGGGAATGTCCGGCGGTGTGGCTTACATCTACGACGAGGCGGGCGACTTCGTAAAGAATAGCCTCAACCCTGGCATGGTCAACGTCTACCAACTTATCGAGTGTGAGGACGATGAAATTGCACTGGTCAAGGGCAAGATCGAGACGCACGTCTCACTCACGGGTTCCGTCCGCGGCCAATCGATCCTCGATGGCTGGCCGGATACTGCTGGTAAGATCCTCAAGATCATGCCACAGGATTACGAACGCGTGCTGCACGCCATCAAACGCGCAGAAGCCTCCGGCCTGACTGGCGACGACGCCGTCCAAGCCGCATTCGAAGAAAACGTCAAAGCGGGACACTAGTCGCGTAGCGACTATGGTGAGAAGAGTATGAAAGTAGAAAGGTGAGAAGGTAGATGAGTTTAATTCAAACCTTTCAACTTTCATACTCTTCCGACCTTGCCACTTTTTTAAACCTTCCCACTTTATACTTTAACACCTTCACACTTTTTTACTATGGGCAAAGCAACTGGATTTATGGAATTTGAGCGTAAGACGATCGCAAATCGCGATCCGCTCGAACGCGTCAAGGACTGGAACGAAATCCACGAAGATTTCGACGCTGAGAAAGTGCGGACACAAGGCTCGCGGTGCATGGATTGCGGCACGCCTTACTGCCACACGGGCATGAGCCTTGCCAACATGGCGAGCGGTTGCCCAGTTAACAATCTCATCCCAGAATTCAACGACCTCGTCTACCGAGGCAAGTGGCACGATGCTTACCTGCGCCTCGCCAAGACCAACAACTTCCCAGAATTCACTGGCCGCGTCTGCCCCGCTCCGTGCGAAGGCTCTTGCGTCCTCGGCCTCATCGAGCCAGCCGTCACGATTAAGGATATCGAGTGCTCCATCATCGACAAGGCCTGGACCGAAGGTTGGGTTAAGCCCCAGCCTCCAGAAGAGCGCACCGGTAAGAAAGTCGCCGTCGTCGGTTCTGGCCCTGCTGGTCTCGCCGCAGCAGATCAGCTCAACAAAGCGGGTCACCTCGTCACGCTCTTCGAGCGCGCAGATCGCCCAGGCGGTCTCCTGATGTATGGCATCCCCAACATGAAGCTGGAGAAGCAAGTCGTTACGCGCCGCGTACAACTGATGCAAGCCGAAGGTATCATCCTCAAATGTGGCATCGAGATCGGGGTCGATATTTCTTCCAAGCAACTGATGGAAGACTTTGACTCCGTCGTGCTGTGCTGCGGTGCCACCAAGCCTCGCGATCTGCCAATCGAAGGTCGCGAGCTCAACAACATCCGTTACGCTATGGAATTTCTCGGCCCCAACACCAAGGAGCTTTGGGATATCAAGGACGGCAAGTCCGAGCAATTCAGCGAACTCGCCAAGGGCAAGCACGTCGTCATCATCGGCGGCGGTGACACTGGCACCGACTGTGTCGGCACCTCCCTGCGCCACGGCTGTAAAAGCGTGGTGCAGCTCGAGATCATGCCTAAGCCGCCAATCGAACGCGCCGCAAATAATCCATGGCCTGAATGGCCGAAGACTTACAAGATGGACTACGGGCAGGAAGAAGCTGAAGCGATTCAAGGTGAAGACCCACGTCAATACCTCGTCAGCTCCAGCCGTTTTTCTGGCGATGCCGATGGCAACGTCAAGGCTGTCCATATTCACGACATCGAGTGGACTAGCGACAACGGTCGCTTCGTTCCCCAGAAAGTCGAAGGCAGCTCGCGCGTGCTCGAAGCCGACCTCGTCCTCCTCGCAATGGGCTTCCTCGGGCCCGAAGCAACCATCGCCGAAGAGCTCGGCCTCGAACTCGACGCCCGCTCCAATGTGCAAGCTGAATACGGCAAGTTTAACACTAGCCTCGAAGGTGTCTTTGCCGCAGGAGACATGCGCCGCGGTCAGTCCCTGATCGTTTGGGCGATCAACGAAGGTCGCGCCGCCGCCCGCGAGTGCGACAAGTTCCTTATGGGCGCGACTCAGCTTCCGTAGAGCGTTGTTGGTTGAACGTTGTTCGTTCTAAACCGCAAACTTTTCAACAGCCGCATCCTCACCGATGCGGCTTTTTTGTGCTTCATAGTCGATTAGAGGGCAAAGGAGGGAGGGCGACTCGTCCTCCTTTATCGCCAGACAGGATGGTTGCGGGCGAGTCGCCCACACTCCTTTTACTATCAATATTGTTGTGGCCGACCGAGTGCCGTTACGAGCGCCAGAACTGTGATGCGATAAGCAAGCATACATTTGCTGGTTTGCTTGCACTGCCCAAGGCGCCAGAGTATAAGTTAATTAATGAAAACTATTTTCCGCATTTCTCTGCTACTGTTGCTGGTACTGGCACTAGGCGGCTGCGTCTCGCCCGTTCGAGTCGACTACGACCGTGCTGCCGCAGCGAAATTTCAAAGCTATAAATGCTTTGCGGTCGATTCCCGTGAGCTGGGCAGCAACTATCAAGGCATTGCGCTCAGCCCGATCGTTGATCGCCGCATCGAGCGCGAACTCCACGCGGTGCTAAAGATGCGCGGCTTCTCCGACGAGTGCGCCGTGCCTGATTTCCGCATCGCTTTTAACACCGCGCAAAAGACCATCACCGAGCTCAACGACCTCGGCATCGGCGCGGCTCCGTATCGACGCTCCGCTTATCACGGCTATGGCGGCTTCTCCAACATCCAAATCGATCAATACCAAGAAGGCACCTTCATCCTCGATATCATTGATATGCAATCGCAGGAACTGGTTTGGCGCGGGGCGTATGTCAAACGCTTAGGTTGGCACGCGCCGACGGATGCCGAGATCCGCGCCATCATTATCGAAACTTTGGCGCAGTTTCCGCCCGCAGGATAAGCACCACCGAATTGAGATTGACTTGCAGATCAATTCTCGCGGTTTAGAAGGCATGAATATCGTATGCCTTGACCTAGAGGGAGTGCTGATCCCTGAAATCTGGATCGCCTTCGCGGAAAAAACCGGGATCGAAGCCCTCAAGCGCACCACGCGTGATGAGCCCTGCTACGATACGCTGATGCGCTACCGCTTGGACATTTTGGACAAGCAAGGCTTCAAGCTGGCCGATATCGAAGAAGTGATTGGCACCCTCGAACCACTACCGGGCGCACAGGAATTCGTCAAATGGGTCACCTCGCAAACACGGCTAGTGATTCTGTCGGACACTTTCAGTCAATTCGCTGGCCCACTGATGGCGAAGCTCGGCAACCCGACCCTGTTCTGTCATGATCTGGTGATTGACGAGACTGGCTGTATCGCTGACTACAAGCTCCGCCTGCCCGACCATAAGCGTCAAGCAGTCGAAGCGTTTCGTGCCCTTAACTTCGATACCATCGCCGCCGGCGATTCGTACAACGATTTATCGATGATCGACTGCGCCGACCAAGGCCTACTGTTCTGCCCACCGCAGCGCCTCACCGAAGAACGCCCCGAGCTGCCAGTCGCGCGTAATCACGCAGAGCTGCAAGCCATCATCGCCGCCAAGCTCTAAGCGTTTCATTCCCTCAAAAGATCACCAACGCTCACTAACCATGCTGGTTCACACCGTATACTTCTGGCTCCGCAAAGATCTCGATGCAGATCAATGCACTGACTTTCGCATCTCCCTAGAGACCATGTACCAGATCGAACATGCTGAAGCGATGTACATTGGCACACCTGCCAACACCGCCGAACGCCCGGTCCTCGATAGCAGTTACGATTTCGCTCTCACCGTGCTGCTTAAAGACATCGCGGCACACGACGCGTATCAAGCAGACCCGCTCCATCAGGCATTTCTGGCAGGAAATAAAGCGCGCTGGGAGCAGGTAAAAATCTACGACGCGGATTGATGCATTCCTAGCAGTTAGAACTGATTAAGGTATGCACGAATCTTTTTGGAATCAGTTACTCGCGACCAGCGGGGTCGAATGGGTGGGCACACTCGCAGGCATCACTGGCGTCTGGCTAACGATCCGCGAACGAGCTGCCGCATGGCCGATTCTAATCGTCTGCTACGGTTGCTATGTCTTTATCGCGCTGGATGCGAAGCTGTATGCGATGATGCTTTCGCAAGGCATCTTCATCGCAATCTCTGCCTACGGCTGGTATGAATGGGTCGCAGGTAAATCTGAGGATGGGGATCCACTGAAAATCGCCCACACCCCGCGGCCAAAGGTGATTGTTGCGATTATAGTAATGATCGCTGGCACCGCTGGCTTCGGCAGTCTCCTCTCCATTTACACTGACTCGGCCCATGCATATCTCGACGGATTCGCCACCGTCTGCGCATTCGTGGCTCAATGGATGCTCGCCCGCAAATACATCGAGACCTGGATCTGCTGGGTGCTCTCTGATATCATTTTTATCAGCATATTCCTCGGGCAAGGCTATTGGATGAGCGTGTTCCTGTTCTGCGTATTTATCTGCCTCGCACTGCGCGGCTGGCGACAGTGGAAACGCATCATCACGCAGTCCAGCTCCGCCGCCTAAAATCCTCAGCCTTCAAGTCTCCCCTAGAGTCTCTTACCAATGAAACGCATCGTCATCACTGGCGCCGAATCCACCGGCAAGAGCACCCTCGCCAAGGCACTCTCCGACTACTATGCTGAGCCATACAGCCGCGAATTCGTGCGCAGCTATGTCGATTCGCACCAACGCGAACTCAACCCGAGCGATCTCAAACCGATCGCCACAGGGCAACTTGCCCTCGAAGATGCCGAGCTGGAACAAGCGCAGCGGCTCATTTTTCACGATACCAATATCCTCTCGTCGATGATTTACGCCGAGGTCTATTTCGACACCGCCATCGACTGGGTCAACGACCGTTTCCTTGAGCGCGACTACAGCCTGTATTTACTTTGCATGCCCGACATCCCTTGGCAGGCCGATGAGGGCCAACGCGAAAGCCCCGCCGCCCGCGACGATCTGCACATACACTTCAAGCACCAGCTCGACCGCCGCCAACTCCCCTACGTCGAAATCCACGGCAGCCAACAAGCGCGCATCAGCCAGGCCGTGCGCGCCATCGACGCGATTTTATAAAGGAGTGAGGGCGACTCGCCCTCAACATAAGTGTCACGTGGGCGACTCGCCCTCAACATTAGTTGACGTGGGCGGGTCGCCCACCCTCCTTTTGTTCCCACCCCTCAAGCGGATGAGTTGACTCGAACCGATCAGTCGATTTGCTAAGCACAACCGTAAACAGCGACTATGCCTTTCACACCTGAAGATCCGCCAACTGGCACCGAATTTATCGAGCAAACACTCGCCGACCCCATCAGCTCTGAAGAGTCGATGCTGCGCCCACTGTCGTTCGACGACTTTGCGGGCCAAGCCAAGACCATCGAGCGCCTGTCGGTGATGGTCGGCGCCGCGCGCGACCGTGGCGAACCGCTCAACCACATTCTGCTCAGCGGCCCACCCGGGCTAGGCAAGACCACCCTGTCGCTCATCCTCGGTCACGAAATGGGCAGGCAAGTGAGCATTACCTCAGGCCCAGTGATTGATAAACCCGCCGACCTCGCCGGCCTGCTCACCAACCTCAGCGAAGGCGACATCTTGTTCATCGACGAGATCCATCGTATCTCCAAAACCGTCGAAGAGTATCTCTACTCCGCGATGGAAGACTTCCGCATCGACATCATGATCGATCAAGGCCCCAACGCCCGCAGCGTGCGGTTGAATCTGCCCCGCTTCACCCTACTCGGCGCCACCACCCGCATGGGCCTGCTCACCGCACCCCTGCGCAGCCGCTTCACGCTACAATCGCGCCTCAGTTATTACGACCACGCCACCCTACAAGGCATCGTCGAGCGCACCTGCGGCCTGCTGGAAGTCGAGTTTGAGACCGCCGGCGCCGGCGAGATCGCCCGCCGCGCACGCGGCACGCCGCGGATTGCCAATAACTTAATCAATTTCTGCCGCGATTTTGCACAACAGCGTGGCGACGGCGTCATCACCGAAGCCAGCGCCGCAGCGGCACTTGAACTGCTCGAAATCGATCAACGCGGCCTTGACGAAATGGACAAGCAAATGATGCGCATCATGGCCGAGAACTACCGCGGCGGCCCGGTCGGCCTCGGCACCGTCGCCGTCGCCGTCGGCGAAGAAGCCCACACCCTCGAAGAAGTCCACGAGCCGTTTTTAATTCAAGAAGGCTACCTACAACGCACCGCCCAAGGCAGAGTCCTGACCGAAAAAGGCTGGCACATCATCGGCCTAGAGTCCCCCAACGGACAACAACCTGAACTCTTGTAACGGGGCACCCTTGCAGGCTGCAGTCGCGGGATCAACCCGCTCGCTACGTGGAAATGCGGACGACGCGGAGGTCGTCCCTCCCGCGGCTTCGCATAGCATCCCGTTCCACGGATTGACTATCTTTTGCAGGGATATCGTCTCGATGTCCGCTGCTGGTGTTGTGCGGGCATCGGGACGATGCGCCCCTCCAGTGTATCCACCTGCCGCGTGCGTAGCGACTGGCTTGACGCCAGGATTCGTATCTTCCGGCGACGGCAATCAAAAATCGCGGGATCAACCCGCTCGCTACGACCGATTCGCGACTTGCCGCTTTACGCGGCAGAAAAAAACGACCAGAGTGCCGCTTTTACTGAGTTCAGACTCCACACCACAGTACTCACTCACTTTTTTTCAGTTGCCCAAAGGGCACCCACTGCAATCACCGCTACGGGGCAAATCGTCCCGATTCACCATCTTTGCGCTAGTCGCGCTTCGTCACAATTTCAGCATTTCAAAATCATGGGCCGTAATTCTATTAAAAAACTCGCACGCCCACCGCGTCATTCGTCGGGACCCACGATCGTCTATATTGAAAACGAAGACGACCTGTTCGACCTGATCGAGCGTACTGAGAATCCACTGATCCTGATCCTTGAAGGCGTGCAAGATCCGCACAATCTCGGTGCCTGCTTGCGTACCGCATCGGGTGCTGGCGTCACTGCCGTGCTCGCGCCAGTCAAGGGTGCCTGTGGCATCACGCCGACCGTGCGCGACATCTCCTGCGGCGGCGCAGACGACGTGCCATTCCTTCGCATCAAAAACATCGGGCAACTCTTACGTAAATTTCAGGACCGTAAAATCCAGCTCGTCGGCACCTCCGACAAGGGCAAGCAATCGCTCTACAAGGTAGATTTCGACCAACCCACTGCCGTGATCCTCGGCAGCGAAGGCTGGGGCATGCGTAAAGTCACTGGCGACCACTGCGACCACCTGATCAGCCTCCCGATGGCTGGCACCGTCGACTGCCTCAATGTATCAGTCTCCGCAGGCGTCATCCTTTACGAAGCGGTGCGCCAGCGGCTGTAGTTCAAATACAGCCACTCATTTTAAATCAGGCGGGTTCCTAATATCACAGGACTCGCCTTTTTCACGCCCTCAACTAACAACTATCAGCACCGACGTAAATCGTCTTTACGTTAACAAATTCACGGATGCCGATTGCGCTCATCTCGCGACCGTAGCCGCTACGCTTGATCCCGCCAAATGGCAGGCGTGGATCCGATTTGACAAAATCGTTAATAAAACACGCGCCGCATTCCAACTGATGCGCTAAGCGCTTCGCTCGCTCAATGTCTTGAGTAAAGACCGCTGCACCGAGCCCGTACGCGGATTGATTGGCCAAGCCAATCGCGTCGGCATCGTCCTGCATCGCGATGATCGCCACCACTGGGCCAAACACCTCTTCATCAAACGCCGGCATGCCCGGGCGCACCTGAGTTAATACCGTTGGCGGATAGAACAAGCCTGGTCCCTCGGGCACATTACCACCGAGCACACAGCGCGCGCCGGCAGCGACACTGGCATCGACTTGGCGCTGTAAGTTCGTACGTAAATCGGCCCGCGCCATCGGCCCGAGATTGGTCGTCTCATCCTGCGGATCGCCCATGCGGCGCTTGGCAATCTCAGCCACCAACTTCTGAGTGAACGGCTCTAGCACGGCCGCATGCACCAGCAAGCGCTTTGCCGAAATACAGGTTTGCCCGCAATTATTGAAGCGACTCTGCACACATTTCACGGCCGCCACATCGAGATCGGCATCTTCACAAATTAAATACGGATCACTGCCGCCCAGCTCGAGCACCGTCTTTTTGATTGCCCGCCCCGCCATCGCCGCGACCGCAGCCCCGGCCCGCTCGCTGCCAGTCAAGGCCACGCCCTGCACCGCATCGTGCTGAATCACCGACTCGACTCGATCCACCTCGATTAACAGCGCGCGCAACACGCCCTCAGGGTAACCCGCCTCTAGGAATAAGGCCTCGATCGCCAATGCGCAGCCACACACATTCGGCGCATGCTTGAGTAACGCAGCGTTACCCGCAGTGAGCACTGGCACGGCAAAGCGAAACACCTGCCAAAACGGAAAATTCCACGGCATAATGCCCAGCACCACTCCCAGCGGGTGATGGCTCACTTGGCTGTCTTGGGCCGCAGTCTCGATCGACTCACTGGCCAAAAAATCGGCCGCATGCGTCGCGTAATAGCGACACAGCAACGCACACTTATCGATCTCCGCACGCGCTTCCGCCAGCGGCTTACCCACTTCCTGCACAATCAATCGAACCAAGGCCTGTTGGTTCGCTTCCAACAAAGTCGCCAGCCGCTCAAGCATCGAGGCGCGCACGCTCACATCGACCGGCGCCCATACCTTAGCAGCACTGCGCGCATCTTCCAACGCAACTGTCAGCATCGCTGCAGACATCGCAGGATATTGCTGTATAAGATGCCCCGTTGCGGGATTAATCGACTCAAACATGCCACTCTGATACCCACTTCGAGCAGAAGGTAAATAAGCAAAAAGAATGACGCATATTTATCTGCTATTGAGTTGGAATTTTTCGCCATCCTTGCCTTATTAATAGCAACAAACCTTTTCGGATAGATCCTACCCTTCTTATTTATATGAAAAAAGTCTTCATCTCCGGTTGCTACGACATCCTCCACGCGGGACATATTCAATTTTTCCGCGAAGCGAGGGCCCTCGGTAGCCACCTCACCGTCTGCTTCGCTTCCGACGCCGTACTGTGGGAGCACAAGCAGCGCCGCACCTCGATCCCACAGGATCATAAACTGGCGCTGATGACGGCACTCGAAGTGATCGATCAAGTCGTGATCGGCGACTGCGAAGAGCTCGGCCTCGATTTCAAGGATCACTTTCTGAAGCTCCGTCCAGATGTCTTGGCAGTGACTGAGGATGATCAATACGCAGATATTAAACGCGCCCTCTGCGACGAAGTCGGTGCCGAATACATCGTCCTGCCCAAAACCCCGCCACAGTTCACCCCGGTATCCTCCAGCTCGATCGTGCGCAATATTCGCACTCCAGCCCAAGCGCCCCTGCGCGTCGATTTCGGCGGCGGCTGGCTCGACGTGCCGCACCATGCCCGGGCCGGTGCGTTCATCGTCAACTGCGCCATTTCACCGATGGTCTCGCTCAACGAGTGGGACTACGCAATTAAATCCGGACTTGGCGGCAGTGGCGCGTGGGCGCTGCTCAACGGCAACGACGGCGTCGAAAGCGAGCTCAACCTCGGTGTCGGCTGGCAAGACCCCGCCATCATCCGCGAGACCGGCGCCTGCGTCTGGCGCAGCGGACCGCGCCCAGTGCTACATTTTAAACGCAACGGCGACTTCCTCCACGGCCACATGGCGCTGCACTACACTGACACCCCACACGACACGCCAGGTAATGTCGACAACCCACGCGATTACGATCTGATCGAACAAGCCGCGGCCATCGCCAAGGACGCGGTGTTTGCCGGCGACATTGCCAAGCTCGGTGAGGCAGTCAGTCTCAGCTATGCCGCGCAACTGAAAGAGGGCATGCCCCAGCTTCCCGCAGCCGAGGATTGCGTCGGCCGTAAATACTGCGGTGGCGGCTGGGGCGGATACGCGCTCTACCTGTTCGCGAACAGCGACGCCCGCGATGCGTTTGTCGCATCTGCCAACTGTAATCGCGCAATTGAGCCCTACATCACCATCCGTTAGCGCTTTTTCCTTTACGGGACGCCGAACGAGATCAGCTTCTCTTACTTCAGCAGGTTAACGCCTTGGCACATTCTAACTTCTGACATCTAACTTCTGAATTCCTTTTCAATGAGCCTGATCGAAACCATTCGCACCAACACCGACACCGTCATCGGCGAAACCGAGCTGGAAGATCGCCTGCACGGCAACCGACCACTGCGCGTTAAACTCGGCGTCGACCCGACTCGCCCGGATCTCACCTTCGGCCACCTCGTCGTATTTAATAAGCTGCGCCAGTTCCAAGATCTCGGCCACGAAGCGATCCTCATCATTGGCGACTTTACCACGCTGATCGGTGATCCTTCCGGGCGCTCGAATACACGCCCGGTCCTGACTAAGGATGAGATCATCGACAACGCGCAGACTTATCTGGTGCAAGCCTTCAAGATTCTCGACGAGGACAAGACCACGGTGGTCTATAACAGCGAGTGGTTTGATGATATGGGCTTCGAGGACTGCCTCAAGCTGGCGCGCAAGATGACCGTCGCACGCATGTTGGAACGCGACGACTTCGCCAAGCGCTACGCCGGCAACGCCCCGATCTCCATCATTGAGTTTCTTTATCCGCTGATCCAGGGCTACGACTCACTGATACTTAATGCCGACGTCGAAATCGGCGGCACCGATCAACTCTTTAATATGCTGGTCGGTCGCGCCCTACAAAAAGATGCCGGCAAGCAAGCGCAAGCAGTGATCACCATGCCGCTGTTAATCGGTCTGGATGGCAGCAAGAAGATGTCGAAGAGCGCTGACAACTACATCGCTTTTACCGACTCACCGAAAGAAATGTTTGGTAAAATCATGTCGATCAGCGATGACACGATGTGGACCTACTATCAACTACTGCTCGAATTCAACGACGCCCAGATCGCGAAGCTCAAACAAGACCACCCGATGGCGGCAAAAAAACGTCTCGCGGCGGCACTAGTCGGCCAATTCCACTCGATGAAAGCCGGCAAACATGCGCTGGAACAGTTTGAACAGGTTTTCTCGAAGAATAAAATCCCCGATGACATGCCGACCTTCACTTGGAGCGATTTGCTTGGCACTGCCGATAGCGCACCACTGTTTGAAGTGATGGCGCAATCCGAGTTATTCGAAAGCAAAGGCGCGATCCGCCGCCTCGTCCAGCAAGGCGCAGTGAAGATCGACAGCGTCAAACAAGACGACCCCAACCAAGAAATTAGCCGGCCAACTAGCGAATTAATTTTCCAAGTAGGCAAGCGGGTCTTCTTCAAACTGCTCGCCTAGCAAACAAATTTATATAAGACAGGCTCGCTAAAGCGCGACTGCTTGTATCTGACGCTTTACATTAGCGCCGCGTATTCCTTTATTAAGCGCTCTTTTCTTTTTCAATTCACTTCTCACTCACTTATTATTATGGCACTAGCAACTGGAACCAAAGCACCCGCATTCACACTCAAATCCAAGAACGCCGAAGGCCTTCAGGACATTTCCCTGAGCGATCACCTAGGCAAGCAGAAGACCGTCCTGCTATTCTTCCCGCTCGCCTTCACAAGTGTATGCATGCAAGAAATGTGCGACGTCAGCAGCAGCCTCGCGTCTTACTCCGATTTAAACGCAGCCGTATACGGCATTTCGGTCGATAGCCCGTTCGCCCAAGAGCAGATGGCACAAGTCGATGGCCTCAAGTTCCCACTTCTTAGCGACTTCAATAAAGAAGTCTCCGCTGCATACGACGTGCTCTATGCAGATCTGCTCGGCTTCAAAGGTGTCTCCAAGCGCTCTGCTTTCGTCATCGATGAAAACGGCGTGATCATCTATAGCGAATCTGCTGAAGATCCACACGATCTACCAAACTTCGATGCGATCAAAGCAGCACTCAAAGGCTAAGCCTGCTGCTGAAAATCAAAAACCCGATCGCTCGACACAAACGGTTGACCTTACGCAGCGAATTGATACTGCTAGTGAAGTCGTATGCTTACGCTTGCGTGGCATTCTATAATACGTCCTTCGTGACATCCTCTCCGAATCCTAAGACCATCATTTGCCGCAAAACTCCATCGTATGAGTGAGCCTTTACCGCCTACTTTTTTAGTCAGCGCCTACTCTGATCCCGTCGTGGTTCAGATCCACGGCAAGGCGAACTATCTAAACTGCAACGCGTTTCGAGAGTTTATCGCAGAGATGGTTAGCGCAGGTAAGGCACACATTGTGCTCGACTTCGAGAACTGCAGAGGGATGGACAGCACTTTCCTCGGCATCCTGGCAGGCACCGCGCTGGAGTTGCGCAAGCAGACGCCTCCAGGCGTATTGATCATTTGTAAACTAGATGAGCGAAATTACGAACTCGTCTGCAACCTCGGCCTGCAAAATCTCCTCACGATCGGCGAGGACCTTCCGGAAAGCTCCGACGCCACCGCCGAGTTTTCAGCTCTTAAGAATGTGGAAGTCTCGGTCGCCAAGAACGTGCTCGAGGCGCATGAGAATTTGCTCAAGGCCAACACCGAAAACGCGGCGAAATTCCAAGATGTCATCGCCTTCCTGAAAAACCAGGTTGAACCGAAAGACCAAGAGTGAGCGGGAACTAATCTTGGCTCGCACAAAGAACTAATTCTGATGTCGTTTTTTCTTGGAGCTTTAGCCGGACTATTGGGGATGTGGTTGCTCTACACTGGTAAGCGTAAACACATCAAAATGATCGAAGAGGAGAAGCAACTCCTGCAGCAAGAGAAGCAAATCGTCGTCGAGTTCATGCACAACATGGTCGAGGCTGTCGCTGAAGGGAGCGACCGTGCCGCCATGTTTCAACGCATCATCCATGCGGCTATTCTCAGCACTGGCGCGATGAGTGCCTGCATCTTTGAAAAGCGCGACGACGACACACTCAAAGGCATTGCGGTTGAAGGCCTGTTTCCGCCGCAGCGCAAACTACCCGAGGGTATCAGCGCTAGACTTACCACCCGCACACAATTCCTCGAGACCATTCTCAAGTCCGAGACCTTTGAAATGGGCGAAGGCTTAATCGGTCAAGTCGCCAAGTCCAAACGTGCGCAGCTGATCGCCGATGCAAGCAACGACCCGCGTGTGATCCAGCACAACGATGCCGCGCTCAAAGTCCGTTCTATTATCGTCGCCCCCGTGCTTTTTCAAGACCACCTCATCGCGGTGCTCGCGGTTGCCAACCCCGCCGACGAGCTCGCCTTTACCGATACCGATTTTTCGCTAGTTGAATCGCTCGCCGAACAAGTTGGCCTCGCGGTGCATAACAGCGACGCTATGCAACTTCAAATCGAAAAAAACAAACTCGATCTGGATATCGAACTCGCCAGTAACATCCAAAGCCTACTTCTACCAAGCCAGTTCCCCTCCTGCCCCAACATTGAATTTGCGGCGTACTATACCGCCGCACAGAAGATTGGCGGCGACCTTTACGATGTGTTCGCCATTGATGACAATCGAATCGGCGTCGCCATCGCCGATGTTTCCGGCAAAGGCATCTCTGCTTCGATCTTGATGGCCATTTGCCAGACCAACCTGCGGCATATCTCGCACCAACTAGACTCTCCCGCCGCAGTGCTCAAGGCGATCAACGCACAAATGCAAAGTTCCATGCGGCGCGATATGTTTATCACCATCATCTACGCGATTATCGATCAAGCAAAGCAGGAAATCACCTTCGCACGCGCAGGCCACGAGCTGCCATTCTTTTACCACCGCGCCAGTGATGGCACTTGCAAGGTCGAAACCATCCGGTCTCCAGGCATGGCCCTTGGCATGGTGCCACCCGAAGTCTTCGACCTCACGATTAAAGACAAAACTGTGCCGTTCAGCAAAGACGACGCGCTGATCCTCTACACCGATGGCGTTACCGAAAGCATCAATTCCAGCGGCGAGGAATACTCGGGGGAACGCCTGATGAATGCGCTCAAAACACACGGCAACGGCAGCGCACAATCGATCCTCAACCAATTAATGAATAGTGTGCAGCGCTTCTCTGGCGGCGAAGGCCAACCCGACGACCTCACCTTGATTACGATCAAGCATAGCTGAGGCCTCGTTAGCTGCGCAGGCCCGATGCCGCAATGGCGCAGTCAGTGCGGTGCGTCAGCGCGGATCAATTTCACCAATAAAACGCTCCGCTATCTCGGCTACCTGAGCGATTTCACCAAACTTACGCACAGCAAATGATTAGCGACTCAAGGCGCCCGTGGGCGGCGCAAACTTGGTCAAGTTGATACCTACGACCGCAGCTTTGTATTCATCCAGATTGGGAGTTCTACCAAGGATCGCAGAAAGGACGACCACTGGGGTCGAAGCGAGTAAGGACTCGCCTTTCTTACGATCGGAATCTTCCACGACGCGACCTTGGAAAAGGCGGGTCGAGGTTGCCATTACAGTATCGCCCTTGGCAGCTTTTTCTTGGTTGCCCATACATAAATTACACCCAGGACGCTCGAGATACATCATGTTTTCGTATTCAGTACGCGCTGCGCTTTTTGGCGCAGCATCGTCGAATTCGAAACCAGAATATTTCTGCAACATCTCCCAATCACCTTCGGCCTTGAGTTCATCAATAATATTATAGGTCGGTGCGGCCACTACCAGCGGCGCTTGAAACTTCACTTCACCGTGTTGTGCTTCTAGATTTTTAAGCATCTGCGAAACGATCTTCAGGTCGCCCTTGTGCACCATACAGGACCCGACAAAACCAAGATCTACTAACTTCTCACCTTTATAGTAAGAGAGTTCACGAATTGCATCGTGCGTATAGCGCTTGGAGAGGTCATCGTTATTCACATCCGGATCCGCAATCATTGGCTCAACAATGACATCTAGGTCGACGACGAACTCCGCAGAATACTTGGCATTTGCATCCGGCATCAGCGCTGGTTTCTCGCCTGAACGAATTTCTGCAATGCGCTTATCCGCGGTGTTGACCAAGCCCTGCAGCACCTGCCCAGCGTTATCCATGCCTTTCTGGATCATGATCTGAATGCGGGCTTTCGCGATCTCCAGCGATTCAATCAGCGTCTCGTCTTGAGAAATACAGATCGAGGCCTTCGCCTTCATTTCCGCGGTCCAGTCGGTAAAGGTGAATGCTTGGTCGGCAGGTAGGGTGCCTAGGTGAACTTCAATCACGCGGCCCTGAAATACATTGTCGCCAAATTTCTTGAGCATTTGAATCTGCGTTGCATGCACCACGTCGCGGAAATCCATATGATCCTTTAAATCTCCCTTGAAAGTAACTTTGACCGATTCAGGAATTGGCATCGTTGCTTCACCCGTCGCAAGCGCCAGCGCGACCGTGCCAGAGTCCGCGCCAAAAGCGACGCCTTTGGACATCCGGGTATGTGAATCCCCGCCAATAATGACTGCCCATTCATCCACAGTCAGGTCATTCAAAACCTTATGGATCACGTCCGTCATGGGGTGATAGACACCTTTCGGGTCACGCGCGGTGATGAGCCCGAACTTATGCATGAATTGCATGAGGCGAGGAATGTTCGCCTGTGCTTTCTTATCCCAAACGGAGGCGGTGTGGCAGCCGGATTGGTACGCGCCATCCACCGTCGGGGAGATCACGGTTGCGGCCATCGCCTCTAATTCCTGAGCAGTCATCAGGCCGGTAGTGTCCTGCGATCCAACAATGTTGGCGCGCACTCGGACATCAGATCCGGCGTGTAACACGACTCCTGCGGTCACGCCAACAGCGTTCTGATTGAAGATCTTCTCAACCGCGGTAAGCCCTTGCCCTGTATGCGAAATCTCCTTGGCAGGCGCAAAGACTGGTGTTAACTCGACGCCCAGCGTTTGAGCAGCGAAGCTCTGTAGCTTTTTGCCAAACACGATGGCATAGGAGCCACGCGCCTTAATGAATTCGACCTTTTGCGGCGTTAAGGCCGATGAAATATCCACCAACTCTTGGACGCCGTTATATAATTTCTTAGTCTTGGTGTTAATCGTTAGCACCGTGCCGGTCGCAACTGAGTACACCTGCTCAAGCACAGGATCGCCGCTCTCGTTCAAGATGGGGCGGCCGTCCGCATCTAACTGCTTGACCCAATTCTTGAGGTCGATGCCAATGCCGCCCGTCACACTCACAGTCGTCAAAAAGATTGGCGAGATGCCATTAGTCCCTGCAATAATCGGAGCAAGGTTGACGAATGGCACGTAGGGACTGGCTGGCTTACCAGTCCAAAGAGCTACATTATTGACCCCGGACATGCGAGAGGAGCCCACCCCCATCGTGCCCTTTTCGGCGATTAACATCACACTTTTGCCGGGATGCGCCTGCTGCAGTTCTTGGATGTCCGCTTGTGCCGCCTCAGAAATCATGCACTTCCCATGCAGTTCTCGATCAGCGCGGGAGTGCGCTTGATTGCCGGGAGACAGTAAATCCGTCGAGATATCGCCCTCTCCAGCGATATAGGTCACCACCTCGATCTCTTCAGCAACCTCTGGAAGTTTGGTAAAGAACTCGGCCTTGGCATAGCTCTCCAGAATATCTGTAGCGATTGCATGCCCCGCCCTGTAAGCGGCCTCGAGGCGATCCGTATCTGCTTCGTAGAGGAACACTTGCGTCTTCAGCACCTCTGCGGCAGCGCTCGCGATCGCGGCATCCTCACCCAAAGCTAAATCAAGTAGCACCTTAACCGAGGGGCCGCCTTTCATGTGAGACAATAGCTCAAAGGCAAACGTAGGTGTAATTTCCTCGACTACCGACTGACCAATAATGATCTCCTTCAGAAATGCCGCCTTGACACCCGCAGCACTGGTGGTGCCCGGCAAAGTATTGTAAATAAAGAAGTTAAGCGATTCCTTGTGATGCTCGTTAGTCGAATCCTTTATTTGCTCAATTATTTCCGCGAGCAATGTTTCCCCGTCGATTGGTAAGGGGTGTAAGCCCTGGCTTTTTCGTTCGTCGATCTCTTTTAAATAGTCAATGTATGTGTCCATAGATACCATAAAATATGCCTGCTGAAGCTTAACTATCGCAAGAAGATTCTGGGCGCTGCACGGATTTGGTTTTTTTGTTTTAGGCGTTACTCGCCCTCGTCAGAGCTGGCAACTACGAAAGATCGCCTAGCTTAGTGATCAACGCGGGCAGCGCTGCTCAGATGGCATAATCCGACCCAGTGGCCTCACCCTGATTATACTCAAACACCACCACGGGCTTGGGCTTCCTACAGCAAAAGCCTAAGTCTACAGCTTTATAAGGTGGTAATTATTTGACATTCAGAACCTTCCACGTGAAAAACTTCATAGACTTCTGCACTCAGAGGTCATTGCACTCAAAAATCTTACACACGTGTTCGGCTTTCTCTCAAACGACATCGGAATCGATCTAGGCACTGCAAACACACTCGTATTTGCAAAAGACAAGGGCATCGTCCTGCGCGAGCCTAGTGTAGTAGCGATCTACACGTCGACTAAGAAGGTCTGCGCGGTCGGCTCGGACGCGAAAAAAATGCTTGGTCGTACGCCCGGCAACATCACCGCCATTCGCCCAATGAAAGACGGCGTGATCGCCGATTTCGAAATCACCGAAGCCATGCTTCGGTATTTTATCAAGAAAGTAAACCGCACTAGAACTTTTGTCGCACCGCGCATCGTCGTCGCCGTCCCATCGGGAATTACCGAAGTGGAGCGCCGCGCGGTTAAAGACTCTGCGATTCGTGCCGGCGCGCGCGACGTCGTCCTACTCGCCGAGCCGATGGCCGCGGCGATTGGCGTGGGCCTTCCGATTGACGAACCAGCGGCAAACATGATTGTCGACATCGGCGGTGGCACCACCGAAGTGGCAATTATCTCTCTCGCAGGTGTGGTCTATACCAAAAGTATTCGCGTCGGTGGCGATGAGATCGATAACGCGATCGTCAACTACATGAAGCGCGCCTACAATTTGATGATTGGTGAGCGCACTGCCGAAGAGATCAAGATCCGTGTCGGCTCAGCCTTCCCACTCGAAGAAGAAGTGACCATGGAAGTGCGCGGTCGCGATTCCGTCGCTGGCTTGCCTAAAACGATCAGCATTTCATCCACCGAAATCCGAGACGCACTGGCTGATACCATGACATCGATTGTCGAGATGGTACGCAACGCGCTGGAGCGCTGCCCGCCAGAACTGTCTGCAGACCTCATCGACCGTGGATTCGTCCTCGCTGGTGGCGGTGCGATGATTCGTGGCCTCGACCAGTTATTAAGCGATGCTACCGGTCTACCGGTGGTCATTGCGGATGACCCACTTAGTGCGGTCGCAAACGGCACCGGGTTGGTGCTGGAGGAATTGGCCTTTCTGTTGAAAGACCTCACTGGGAACCCGAAATAAGCGCTGCACGTGGCGAAATTCCGCCTCGATAAGTTCAAGCCGATGGTCGCCTTAGGCGTCTTTCTGGTTGCGTGGTGGATCGTGCCGACCCTGTCCAAGTCGTTACTGCCATTTGTTCGCGTCAGCTTTACTGAATTTCAAGCCCCTGCGTGGATCGTCTCCTCCTATCTGGATGACCTCGAAAACTTCTGGGCGCGACGCAGTCATTCAAAAATCGAGCTGATCGAAGCAGGCCAAGAGCTCGCGCGACAAAAAGCTTTTTATCAACTGCTAGACCAGCGCAACAAGACCCTTGAAACCGAAATCTTGCGCCTCGAGTCAATCCTCGACATGCCAAGCCGGCGCGAATTTCGCTATGAAGTCGCCCGCGTAGTTCGTCGTGACCTCAGCGCATGGTGGCAACAGCTCGTCATCCGCAAGGGCGAGGATTATGGCATCACCGCAGGAGCAGCGGTGATTTTTGCAGGTGGCGTCGTCGGCCGTGTGGTTGAAGTCAACGCCTTCACCAGCCGCGTCGAGCTCATCAGCAGCCCAAACTTTCGCATGGCCGCCAGCTTTGAAGGTGACATTCGCCCTGTCGTCTACCAAGGCGTGCCGCAAACCGGCTTCGGCAGTCCCACCGGTGAAGTGCGCGATGCACCACAAGATCTAGTTGCCAACACGCAAGATCCGCTCCGACTCGTCTCCACACGCTTGGGCGGCACCTTTCCGCCAGGACTCATGATCGGCAGCGTCAGTTGGCTCGAACCAGGCAGCACTGGGATCTTTCAAGCTGGCACCGTGCAATTAGATAAGCGCTTAGTAAGCCTACATGAAGTCTCGGTGCTCATTCCCTTGAACCCTCTCAATTACGACCGCGATGTTCCTTGATCCACGCGTCATCATCTTGTTTGCGGCGAATGCGCTCCTGCTCTTTCTCTGTCTGTTGGTGAATTCCAGCTTAGCCCCTCTATCGCTGTATTTAGTACTGCTGGGGCCGATGCTGGTGCTGCCCGCGCTGTACCTCAATCACCGCTCTTTCTTTCTTTGTACTTTGCTCACTGGACTCTGGGTCGATGCCAGCCTGCCAGCAGCCTTCGGCCTCTTCACTTGCGGCTTTCTGGTCATAGGCACGCTCATCGCAATGGCACGCATACGCTTCCGCGCAGAGCACAATTATCACCCGATCTTACTCGCGCACATCGCAAACTTTACCTGCTTCGTGCTGCTCACAGCCAGCGAAGGGCTTGACTATATCAGCGCGCCCGCCTTTTGGTTGCAGCTAATGATCACGGCGCTGCTCTCCCACGCAGCCCTACTCATCATCGCTCCCTGGTTTTTTAATCTTCAGCGACTATTGTTCGACCTCTGCCATGTCGACACTGAGCCGGACGAATTCCCGATGCTATGAGTCAATACGATGTGCATCGAGGGGAAAATCCACGCATTCTGTTTTTTCTATGGATCGTCCTAGCAGCCAGTGCCGTACTGATCGGCGGGCTCGGCTCGAGCCAGTTGATCGACATTCGCAAATACCAAGAAATCGAAAAACGCCAAACTGAGCGGCGCGTCCTTACCCCTGGCCCTCGTGGCGATATTTATGATCGCAACGCCAAGCTACTGGTCGGCAACCGCCCGCACTACTCGGCCGTCGCCTACCTCGACGATCTGCGCCTCGATTTTCGCCAAGAATACTCGAAGATCATCCGCGCCGAACGTGTGCGGATCAAAGACACATACGAAAATACCCCCGAAGACGAGCGTCCACGCGATCCCCCCACGCCGAATTACAACGATTGCGCATGGACTGCGCGCCTCAACGTCGTCAACCACTACGTCGCCAAAATTAATGCTATCTCGGGCAGGGGCGATTCCATTTCCAAAAGTACGCTGATCCGTCACTTCAACGAGCAACTGCTACTGCCGCTGCCGCTGGTCGAAGATCTCACTCCCGACCAATACGCTCGACTCGTCGAACAACTCCCGGTCAACTCGCCGATTCAAATTCATACCGGCACCGCTCGCTACTACCCCTACGGTAGCGCCGCGGCTCATTTACTCGGCTATGTGCAAAATGCTCTGCCTGACTCGAGCGAGATCCCCGATGATGGCATCAAGACCTTCACTTTTAAAACCAAAATCGGTAAAACTGGACTCGAACGTTCCTTCAATCAGCTGCTTTCTGGCAGCACCGGGAGGGAGCTATGGCGCGTCGATCCACTCGGCTTTCAAGATACACGACTCGAGATGATCGCGCCGAAACAAGGCGAAAATCTCATCACCAGCATCGACATCGATCTACAGTTGGCCGCCGAAACTGCCCTCGGCGAACGTACCGGTGCGGCCATCGCGCTCGACATTCACAGCGGCGAAGTACTCGCCCTCGCCAGTCATCCGACCTACGACCTCAACCAACTAAGCCCATTCATTCCCCGCAAGACCTTCGAAGCCATCAACCAGCGCGGCGCATGGCTCAACCGCGCGGTGCAACTTTCCTACCCGCCAGGCTCCACCTTTAAGCTCATCACTTCCATCGCCGGCATGCGCAACGGGATCATCGACACCGCCACCTCGCACGATTGCCAAGGGGTACACCGAGTCGGCAATCGCGTGTTTCGCTGCCACTCGCGCTACGGTCACGGCGAAACCGAGATCGCCAGCGCAATCGAAGGCAGCTGCAACGTATTTTACTATACCACAGGCTTAGAAATTGGCATCGATCTGCTCAGCGCCGAAGCCAAGCGCTTCGGCCTCGATCAAAAAACTGGCATCGAAATCCCGTTTGAAACCAGCCGCCTGGTCGTGCCCTCCAAAGCCTGGAAAAAAAATCAAGGTCTCGGTGGTTGGGGGCCTGGCGACACCGCTAACACCGCGATCGGCCAAGGCTTT
>Ga0181557_1002105_pt1 | contig 21182 bp, 21 predicted proteins | sample 011ome_23_FD_148632 | JGI IMG/M metagenome (GOLD analysis project Ga0181557, IMG submission 148632) | Coastal salt marsh microbial communities from the Groves Creek Marsh, Skidaway Island, Georgia - 011506CT metaG (spades assembly) | ecosystem: Environmental > Aquatic > Marine > Intertidal zone...
GCCAATTGGGCTAACTGAGACGCGTGATGGAAAAGTGCCCGATAGGCCCGGCACGGTCCGTCTCTGCGACAGACCCCACCCCTCAACCTGCGGGAATGACGCGAGAAATTTGCGGGAAATCCGACACGCCAACAGAGACGGGGGTCGGTGGCGGTGGTGTCAGACAAATTCGAACCAGTCTCAGTTTGCCCGCACGACCATAACTTATGCGGAACAAAGAAGGCGCCACTCGGCGAGAGCAGCAGCGCGGTGGCGTTTGAAGTTTTGTCGTGAGTAGAGACTGCGTTCCTGGTTGAAATGGTTTGAGACAGATGCGTGGACGGCGGCGAATTTGTGCAAACTTCGCATCTGCCGGAAACGGAGCATCTCTTGCTCTCTTCGTCGAAATGGCAGGTGCGAGTTCTCGACTTGGTTGTTCAGCCAACGGCCCGTTTCTTGCCGGTTGCCTGCCCCTATCTCCCTCAATGCGGCGCCATTGGATCGCAGACGGTCGGTGACAATCACTTCAGGCTGACCGTGTTTGCGCATCGCTCTACTTATAAATTTCAAGACGGCCTTCTTTTCGCACGTCTTAGTGACGAAACTCTCAAAAACCTCACCCTCATGGTCCACCGCGCGTCAGAGGTAGTGCCGCTCGCCGTTGATCTTCACAAGCACATCGTCGAGATACCACTGCCAACGGCTCGACTTCACCCCTACGATTCGGCGCTTCTTGATCTCGTTGGCGAACAATGGACCGAACCGGTTCCACCAGAAGCGAACAGTCTCGTGGCTTACATCAATGCCCCGTTCATGAAGCAGATCCTCGACGTTCCGCAGCGACAGCGGGAACCAGATGCACAGCATCACCGCCAAACGGATGACTTAGGGGCTCGTTTTGAGTTACTTAAAAGGGGAGCGTTTTGTCATCCCCAGACGCTAGTTCGCGCCCTGCCCCGCCTCAAGCCGAGTTCCTCTGACAGAGCCTCAGGCTCGCGTTGAGGCGGCGAATGTGAGAATGTTTGGTCACCCCAAGACGCCAGATGGCCCCCTCGTCTGCCTTCAGCCATATCTTTCGGTAATGCCCTGACCGCTACTCGCTGCGCACCGCCTCCATAAACCGTTCGCGGATCATGATGGGGTTCATCGTGATCACCGGCACCTGAACGTTTCCGCTCTGGCATTTCGAAACGATCACGGTCATACGCCGCGCTGCGAGGGCCTCTTTGACCGCATCGGCTGTGTTTTCGGCGGACACTTCAACGACATTCTCGCATCCACATGCGGTTGCGACCGCGGCAAGCGAGGTTTTCTTACCGGCATAGGTCAGCTGATCGCCGGTCGAGCCGTAGGAGCCGTTGTCGATAATCAGCAAGATGTAATTGTCGCGCGGATTATTGGCGATGGTCGAGAGGGTAGCCAGATTGGTCAGCACCGACCCATCGCCATCGATCGAAATGACGGGCTTGTCCTGAACCAGCGCCAGCCCAAAACCGATCGAAGATGCAAGGCCCATGGTTCCGAGCATATAAAAGTTGGTCGGGCGATCATCGAGAGCAAAGAGCTCTTGGCTCGGCGCGCCGATATTGCAAACCACAAGCTCGTCGGAAATGACCGGAAGCAACGTCTTCAAAACATCATAGCGGATCATTGGGCGGTCCTCCAGAAAGTGGCATCGGTCAGGATGGCAACGGGCTTTCGGCACATCTGGGTATAGCTCAGGATGCCAGGAAGCTCTTCGGCGTCGGACGCCTTGTGGAAATGATAGGTTGGAATGTGCATCTGGTTCAGGATCGCCTTGGTGTGCAGGGCCATTTCAACCTGACAGGCAACCGGTTCGCCCACTTCGCCGCGGTAGGAAATCAGCATCGGGAGCGGAATCTGATAGAACTGGATCAGAGTCGCCAGCGTGTTGACGACAACCCCGAGCGCGGTGTTCTGCATGAAGATGGCAGGGCGCGAGCCGCCCATATAGGCGCCAGCGCAAAGGCCCATGCCTTCGTCTTCCTTGTTGGACGGCACATGAAGGATCTTCGGCGTTTCATTCAACACCTCGATCACCCCGGCAAGTTGCTTGCACGGAACCGAAGTCACGAAATCGATACCGGCCTCTGTCAGGTCGGTGATGATTTTTCTGTCTATGGTCTTGGCCATGTTTTCTCCTATTGCAGCCGGTTCAGCACGAGATCGGCGATCATCTTGCTGACGCGGGTGTTACTGTCTTGCGTGACCCCGGCGATGTGCGGGGTAAGAATTAGGTTTTCGAGGCCCAGGAATTTCAGTGCGGCCTCAGCCGTGAGCGGCTCGGTCTCGAACACATCGAGCGCAGCGCCGCCAAGATGTCCGGATCGCAGCGCCGAGGCCAAAGCGCTTTCGTCGACAACGCCGCCGCGCGCGGCATTGATCAAGACAGCGCCCTTCCGCATTCGGGCAAGGCATGCCGCGTCGATCATGTGATGGGTCTGAGGGGTGAGCGGCACATGAAGGCTCACGACATCCGAGACAGCGAGCACCTCATCAAAAGACAGGCGCTCTGCTGTTGTCCAAACCGGATCGTCCGCAGGCAGGAGTGGGTCGAACGCGCAGACTTCCGTCCCCAGAGCTCGGGCCAGCCGCGCCGTTTCCCGCGCGATGGCGCCGAAGCCGACGAGCCCCATCTTGCGGCCCGCTGCCTCGCGCCCCGAACATTGAGTGCGTGGCCAGGCGCCCGCATCCATCGCTGGGCGCGCCAGATAGGCGTTTCGCAAAAGGACCAGTGCGTTGGTCACGACGTATTCGGCAACTGAAAGCGTGTTGGCACCTGTCGCCGGGATAACCTCGATCCTGGCCGCTCGACAGGCGTCCAAATCGATGTTGTCGAGGCCGACCCCGAGCCGCCCGACCACCTGCAGATCCGGCGCGGCGGCGATCAGCGCGGCGGTTACTTTGGTTCTGTTTCGGACGATCAACGCCCTCACACCAGCGAGAAGTGCCGGAATGTCGGCCTGCCGATCGGCAAGATCGGGGGCGTAGGTCGTCGGGTGAGCGGCCTTGAGCCGCTCCACTTCGCTTTCGTCCATAAACTCGGTGATCAGGATCATGCCTTCAGCCCCGCCAAACAGACGTATTTCGTCGATAGGTAATCCTCGAGCCCCTGGCTGCCGCCTTCTTTGCCCATACCGCTTTCCTTCAGGCCGCCGAACGGCGCCTCGACCGTTGTGATCAGGCCCGAATTGATGCCGATAAGACCGTATTCCAAGCCGTCGTTCAGACGGAACGCGCGCCCTAGATCCCGCGTATAGGCATAGGCCGCCAAGCCGTATTCCGTTGCGTTGGCTGCGGCGATCGCCTCTTCCTCGGTCGTGAACTTAAAGACCGCAGACAGCGGGCCAAATATTTCGTCAGTGGCGAATTGCATGGCCGAGGTCGCGCCGGTGATCACCGTAGGCTCGAAGAAGGTGCCGCCGTTGCCGTGCCGCCGCCCGCCTTGAACAACCTGCCCGCCCTTGGCCACCGCATCGGCGATCATCGCTTCAACCTTTTCGACAGCCCCTTCATCAATCAGCGGCCCTTGCTGGACACCGGGCTCGGCCCCGTTGCCAACCACAAGAGCGGCGGTTGCCGCCTTCAGCCTTTCGACAAAAGCATCGTGGATTCCAGCCTGAACATAGAACCGGTTGGTGCACACGCAGGTCTGGCCCATGTTGCGGTATTTCGCGATCATCGCGCCTTCGACAGCGGCATCAAGATCGGCGTCGTCGAAGACGATGAAGGGCGCATTGCCGCCAAGCTCCATCGACAGCTTCTTGACCGTATCGGCCGACTGGCGGATCAGGGTTTTGCCCACCTCGGTCGAGCCGGTAAAGGTCACTTTCCGCACATCGGGGCTGGCCATGATGGTGCCGCCGATGGCACGGGCCGAGCCGGTAAGGATGTTGACCACGCCATCGGGGAATCCGACGTCTTGGATGAGCTTGCCCCAGGCAAGACCCGAATAGGGGGTTGCGGTCGCCGGTTTCGCAACCACCGTGCAGCCAGCCGCGAGCGCGGGACCGAGCTTGCGCGCCAACATGGATGAGGGGAAATTCCACGGCGTGATCGCACCGACAACCCCCACCGGATGATGCGTCACCAAGAGCCGCCGGTCACTTGTCGGCGCGGGCACGATCTCGCCCTTGGCGCGGCGGATTTCCTCGGCGAACCAGCGGATATAGGCTGCCCCGATTGCGATCTCGCCGCGCGCTTCCGCGAGGGGTTTGCCCTGCTCCGCCGTGAGAAGGCCCGCGAGCGCCTCTTGGTGATCCATGATCGCGTCGTGAAGCCGATGCAAAAGGCCGACACGAAAACTCAGATCCGACTTCGACCAACTCTTGAAAGCCGCGCTTGCCGCGGCAATGGCGCGCTGTGTCTCGCCTTCGCCGCTATCAGGGACAGAACCTAAAACCTCGCCAGTCGCCGGATTGGTGACCGCAATCGTTTTGCCGCTATCGGCCGCGACCCATGTGCCGCCGATCAGGTTTGCCTCTAGGAGAAAGCCGTCGAATTTGCTCATGAGTAATCCTTTGCGAAAGCATATTGGGTGTGCTGGAGGTATTCCTCGCCTGGAAGAAGAACCGCTTGGGGAAACGCCGGATGATGATTGGCATCAGGCCAAACCTGCGGCTCAAGCGCGATGCCGGAATGGGGGCCCATCGGTTCCCCACCCAGGCCCGGAACCGCGATGTTGACGCGAGATCCGTCATAGACCTGAAGGCCCGGCTCGGTTGTGCGCACTTCAAGCGAAACGCCGGATTTCGGATCCTTCAGCCAAGCAACCGGACGAAGCCCGCGCCGCGCTTTGGACAGGCAGAAATTATGGTCAATCGGACTACCACTGCCAACCGGACTAAAACCGCGAAAATCCATTCCTGTTCCGTCGACGGCGCGGATCTCGCCTGTCGGGATCAACTCGTCGTCGACCGGCAGATAGGCCTCAGCATCTATCCGGATCAGATACGTTCCAACAGGTTCGCTGCCGAGCGTGAAATAGCTGTGATGGGCCATGTTGCACAGTGTCGGCGCATCTGTCTGCGCGCGCATCACGACATCGAAAACCCCGCCATCCAACAGCGAATAGGTCACAGTCGCCTCAAGTTGGCCGGGGTAGCCCATTTCGCCGTCTTCAAGTGTGATGGCGAAAGTAACCGACGCCTCGCCATGATCGACAACCGTCCAAAGACGCTTGCCCATGCTAGCGAGCCCACCATGCAGCGAATGTTTGCCGAGGAAATTTCTGTCGAGCTGATAGGTGTTGCCCGCCAGCTCAAGGTGCCCGTCGCGAATCCTGTTGGCGCAGCGGCCCGCCGTTGCGCCGAAATAGGGCGAATGGGTGAGATAGGGGGCAAATTCTGGAAAGCCGAGGACCAGCGGCTTGTCGTGGCCGTCGAGGCGCAAATTCTGAACGACCGTGCCATAGGTCAGAATATCGGCGGTCAAACCGCCGCCCGAGATCCTCAGCTTTTCGACAGGCCGGCCATCAGCAAGCGCACCAAAGAGGGTCATGCGGCGCCTCTTATGTCGATGGCCCGCCCGGTCCGAGCGCTTTCCTCAGCGGCCTCGCCTATGATGACCGACCAGAGACCATCATGCAGGCTCACCTCGGGGGTGCCTTTGCCTGTTCGGACGAGATCCCTGAAGCGCTGATGCTGGAAGAAGGTCGAGCCATGATGATCGCCGGCGGCGAGGATGCTGTGATCCACGTCGATCTCTTCGCGGACAACCTCTTTGGTGGCACGATGCGAGATCTCGATTTCCGAGGCGCGCTCTTTTCGGTCGACCGAAAAACGGGCCGGTCCAGGCACCTTGGCGTCCACACGCCCTTCCGCACCGGTGACGGAAATCACTTCTTGCCAATAGGAGCCTTCGGCAAACATGCACAGATCAAGCATTCCCCGCGCGCCGCTTTCGAACTCCACGGTCACAAAGGCATTGTCAATGATGTCAGGTGCCTTGCCGTCATAGCGCTCGTCGCGGTGGTTCACATCTGCCGCCGCGGACGCGAAGACTCGCACCGGATCGCTTTCGAGCGTGAGACGCATCAAATCCCAGAAGTGACAGCATTTTTCGACCAACGTGCCGCCGGTTCTTGCGTTAAATCGGTTCCAGTCGCCCACCTTTGGCAAGAATGGAAACCGATGCTCGCGGATCGCCATCATGCGCGGAGTTCCGGCCGTGCCTTTGCGGACTTCGGCAAGGAGCCTTTGGACCGGCGGCATATAGCGATATTCCATCGCAACCCAAACAGGAGCCGTCCGACGCTCTGCCTTGGCGAGAACCTCGCGGCAATGCGCCGAGGTCGTGCACAGCGGCTTTTCGCAAAGAATGGGAAGCGGCGTTTCCAAGATGTCCATCAGGATCGCGTGATGGGTGTCGTTGGGCGACACGATGACAAGGGCGTCTATCGCCCCGCTTGAAATCATCTCTGTGTAATCGGCAAAGGGCTTTGCCGTTCCGCCCGACGTCTCGACGGAAAGAGCGCGCATTCCCTCGTCGGGATCGGCGACTGCCGCGACCTCGCAACCGCCCAGCAGGTTGATATTGCGTATGTGCTCCTGCCCCATCATTCCCGATCCAATGAGGCCATAGCGGATTGTCATTTCTTCAGATCTCCAAGAGCGGGAGGCCCAAAGCCCCCGCAACGCCGCGCAGAGCCGGGCGGTGATCGCCGTAGGCCAACGCCATATGATGTTCGAGCCCACTGTCGATGATATCGCCAAGGACAGCTTCAGTGGATCGCTCAAACCGGATCACGCCTGAAGTGCCGGTAAAGGCCATGGGCCTGCGCAACATTTCGCCGAAGCTCAGGACCATATGAGGCTGATTGTGGGCCTGCGAGATGCGAACCAAGGTGACAGGGCCGGGCCGAAGTGGAAACTGATAGAGAAGCGGCTGTTTGCGATTGGTATGGATCGTCGCTTCCGCAGCTGCCTCGGGATCGCGCATCGACAGCGGGGCCTGTCCGCAGTGCCAGACAACGCCTGTGTTGTCGCGGCTGTCCATATCCACCAGATCGGTCAGGAAAACTGGCGCCTGCGCCGCTTCCATCAGGATTAGCTGGGTGAGCGCGCCATAAACGTCCGCTTCGCAGGCACAGGGCACTCGCCCCTCGCCCATAATCGCGGCAGGACCACAGACGGCACCGCCGTATTCGGTGAAGGTTTCGGGCCAGCACCGTATCGCAAACGCGCTATACCCGCCGCCGGCACGAAGATCGTCGAGCCCAAGTTTGAGGCGCAAAGAGCGATCAAGCTGTTCTTGATCGACTTCCCCCAAACCCGACAGATCGGACCCAACCATATCTTTCAGCCGATCGGTCGCCTGCTGCGGCGCGCTCTTGGCTTTTGAAAAGAGCGCGTCGAGCTCTAGCTCGTCAACCTCAACACCTGCGAGTTTGTGCAAGGCATCGGCATTGTAATCGCAGGTTTGAAAGCCCGCCGGCCGCTCGCCAATCCGGGCGATGCGCTGTCCTTGCAGGGATCGGGCGATCCTTCGCCCCTCCTCGGTGACCGCTGGAACCTGCATCGGCGGCAGCGGCGCAACCAGCCGCTTTCCGGCCAACAGCTCTTCAATCCCGCCTGCAATTTCGCCAATCGGATCGGCGTAGAGCCAGGAAAACGACCGCTCGTTTAACCCCAGTGCGTGAGACGCAAGATTGAGCCCGCAGAAAGAATTCAGCCTCAAACGCCCACCAGACCGCGGTTCAGGGATTGCCCAGATTGACAACGGCTGATCGAAGGCGGCGCCAATCGCGACGGCCATCGAGGCGTCGGTGAATGTCACTTGCAGGATCAGGATATGATCGACGCTTTCTGCAGACAGCACCGACATCGCGGCCCGCGTTGTGGCCTCGTCGAACAGAAGGGTTCGTGGCCCCGCAACCTCGTGATCGCTTGCGTCAAGCGCCGCCAACATCGCAGAGAGTTTTTCGTTGGCGAAGTCGATATCAAAGGTCGGTCGGCCAAGCGGCAGTATGCCGATCTTCATTCTAGCCCCCGAAACCCGAATAGTTGTGCCGGAACTCCGCGTCTGCAGGGCGGAACGTGGCGCCCGCTGAACCGTAGCAAGGATGCGCGGACCAGTTGGTCGCCGTCGCGTCGGCCAGAGCGCTTATGTCGGCCATATAGTCGGCCGCCTCGCCAATCAGGCCCGATTTGATCGCGTCCCAATCGGGATAGGCGTTGAAGGCATCGAGCCAAATCGCCCGCCCTGCCAGAAACCCCGAGGCCCCGGCGGCAAAGGCGTGCTCGAGGACGGCGCGAAACTCGGATTTGCCCGCCCCTGCCGAGAGCATGACCCAGGGCCGCCCCGCCAAGCGCCCCATCTCGTCGAAGATCGCCTGTACCTCGGCCGATCCATCCGCATCGCGCGCGCTGACCGGGCTTTCGAGCTTGAAAACATCGACACCATAATCGGGCTTTGCAAATTCCTCGACCGACGCCAGAACGTGGTCGGCCTTCTTGCCCTTCATCTCGACATAGTCCTTGGTCTGATCGGCATCGCCAGCCAGCGGATAGACCAATAGCTCGAAGAGGAAAGGAATATCGTGGCGGGCGCAGTCCTCGCCGATGCGCTTGACGTAATCTTGTTGGGCACGGTTCACCGACGCCTCTGCATCGGGGCGATACCACGCTAGAACCTTGACCGCGTCACCGCCCATTCGCTTGATCTTCTCGACCGACCAGTCGTCGATATTCGCGCTCAACCGGCCTCCCGGAGTCTCTTGGAAAATACTGTCTTCGAGCGTCACGATCAGCCCTTTGGTCGGCGAGAGAATGTCGATCGCCTTGGGGATCGCATAATGGGGATCGAGAAGCATTGCTGTGCTTTGCGCCTGGAGCGTTTCGACGAGCAGGCGCTTGAACCGGGCGACCTCTTCCCAAGGCGCGGTTTCGACGCCGAGGTAGGCTGCGATGGGCCCTTTGATCGGAGGCCGTTGATCGACGGCTGTCATCTTGAAGATACCATTCTCGTCGGCCATGCGGCGCAGGCCCCAGAGTTTGCCTGGAGATAGCTCCATCATCCGTTCTCCTTCATTAGAGTGTCGACAGCCGCCCGGTCCGGGCATCCGGCCCGCCCCCCGAGCGTTGTGCATTTCAGTGCGGCCGCGATATTGGCGAAACGGATCGCGGTTTCTTCGTCTCGCCCCTCGGCCAGAGCCAGCGCGAAAGCGCCGTGCCAGACGTCACCGGCAGCCAGCGTATCCCGCACGGCAACCTCAGGTGGCACGATCTGAACGATCTCGCCGTTCTTGAGGTAAAAGGTTCCGCAGGCCCCATCGGTGACGCAAACCCAGCCTGGTAAATACATGTCTGCCGCTTTCAATCCGGCCTCGATCCGCGTCTCGCCTGTGAAATCGGCCAAACCTTCGCGTGAAAAGGCAACGTGGCTGGCGCCGACGAGAGCCGCGGCGTCCATTGGCGCCTCGGCATCCACGACGCCCGGCACACCCCACTCCGCCGCCAACGCAAGCGCGCGCTTGGCGCCCTCGCTCCAGCGGGTATCGGCCAGAACTGCCGCAGCCTTCGGGGCCCTCGCGATCCAGTCGGTTTCAGGCGTAAGATCCTGACCCCGAAAATTCACGATCTGTCGTTCGCCGGCATTGTCGACATATACCGAACTAAACGACGAGCGGGCTCCGGCTGTCCGTTGGACCAGCGAGCAGTCAACGCCTTCCCGGCGAAGATCTTCGACAATCATGTCGCCAATGCCGTCGTCACCCAGACGGGCGCCTAGCTTGGCTTGCCCACCCAAACGCGCCACGGCAACCGCGGCGTTTGCCGCACACCCTCCGCCGACAATCGTCGCAGTCTGAGCGCGATATTTCGTAGGACGGTCAGGCAGGGCCTCGACCGCGAAAACGAAATCGACCACCGCTACACCAACGACGAGAACCTCTGCCATCACTGAACCTCCAGCCCGGATGGGACGGTCTCAGGCCGGCCGAGCCTTCCCTTGATCGACTCTGTCCCCGTCAGGGCCCCCAGAAAAGCCACCAGAGCTTCGATTTCCGGATCTTTTAGCGCGACGGGGGCTATATCGAGACGGCTCGCCAGCCGCGCTCTTTCACGGACGTCGTCGAAAGAGACGAAATCCTTGTACTCTATCCAAGGCGCGGAAGGCAGAACCGCCTCGTCCTTTTTCCATGACGCGAAGGCGCCACGCGGGTCGAGGTGATGCCGGACAACCCCCTCCAAAGTGCGATAGGCACCGTTGTGCCCATAGGGGCCTGTCAGGGCGACATTCCGCAAAGACGGGGTTCTGAACCTGTAGGCGTCATCGAGCCGATCCGAAACCGCCATGTGTCCGACATCGCGGACGATCGAGTCCCACTGCCGCGTCCGGCCGGGCCCGAAATGGGGCAGCATCAGCGCGTAGAACTTCTGGTCGGTCAGAAGCGAGCCGGAATGACAGCCGGCGCAGCCCGCCTTGCCGTAAAACAGCTCAAGCCCCGCGCGTTCGGTGTCGTCTAGCGCAGAAAGATCGCCCGCCAGATATCGATCGAACCGGCTGTCGAAACTCTGATATTCACTAATCTCGAAAGCGGCGAGCGCGTTGGCGATATGGACGATGGTGATATCGTCCGGTTTGCTGACATCGTCGAAGGCATCGACAAACATTGCCCCGTATTCCGGGATACCTCTGACCCTTTTGGCGAGGATCGGCCACACCGCGTCAATCCTGTCATAAGCGGCACCAGCGACTTCGTTCTCAACCGGGTCTCCGGCCATCTCAAACTGAGACGTCAGCGGGAACAAAGCCTGCACGGCCAGAAGCCCCGAAAGCCCCTCAGGAAGCCATTCCTGGGCAGGCGTGTTGAACCCATTTTCATAGATGTCCGAGCGGGTAACGCGACCATCGTGGAACATCACCGAGATCTCGCGTGCGCCAAGGTTCCACAGAGCGGGCGCGTTACGCGGAATGCGCTTGCGGATGCGATCGGAGCCAGTTCCTGTCGTGCGTTTGGGGCCAATGCCCTCGCCGCCTTCGCCAACGCCCAGGCTCAGGCCGTCAGAGCTTCCGTGATCGGGATGATGACAGGTGGCACAAGAGATATTCTTGTTGCCGGAAAGAATTGGATCATAGAACAAAAGCCGGCCAAGCTCTGCCTGAACGGGATCGAATGGTTCGAAATCAGAGGCTTGCAACGGCGCGGGAAGATCGGTTGCATAGGCGGGCGCGCCGAGCGCCAGCGCCAAAAGAAAGGTAAGCCCATGAGACAGTTTGTGATCGCCCTCGCGCTTTTTGCGGCCGGTCCGGCCCTTGCCGAGATCGAAACCGCTCGGGACTTCATGGACGCCGGAAACTACTCGGCGGCGATGGAAAAGCTTCTGCCTGCGGCCAACTCTGGTAACGCCGAGGCTGAGGAGTTGATCGGTGTGATGTACGCGCTTGGACTTGGTGTCGCGCAAGACGACCAGCGGGCCTTCGAATGGTATCTTCGCTCGGCTCTCAAAGGCCACGCGGGGGCGCAGTCTGGGGTTGGCTGGTACTACGAAGTTGGTCGGGGCATCGAAGCGCCCGATCTGGTCAGGGCTTATATGTGGTACGTCCTTTCGACCGTCGGAGGTGATCCTGACGCGGCCGTCTCTCAGGAAGAAGTGATCAAGAAGATGACGCCCGAACAAATCGAAAAGGCCCTTGTATTGGTCGAAGACTACCGGACTTGGCTCTATCCGTTCCGGTAGGAGGTGGGGCCGGCGAACCGGCCCCACGGGTTTGGATCAGTTCATGTCCGCAGCGCGGGCGGCGTTGACAGCGTCTTCCGCTTTCGCGACTTCGGCGGTCAGCGCATCGAAGATCTCGGCGCCGCCATCGATATTGGCCTTGAACCAGTCATAGACGGGCGCAGCAGCGTCCTTGAACGCGGCTTTTTCGTCCGGGCTCGGCACATAGACTTCACCGCCGACAGCGGCGAACTCGGCATAGGCTTCGATCGACTTGCGCTTGGGCGAAGCAAAGGTTGCCTGCTGGAGACGCACGAAGCCGTCAACCACGACGCGGCGCAGGTCTTCCGGCATCGACATGAACCTGTCGTTGTTCATGTACCAAAGGGCGCCCATGTAGCTGTGACCGTCAAGCGTAAGGTACTTGAGGCCAGCATCGGGGAACTTCATGCCCATGATGTCGGTGATGCCGTTCGCGGTGCCTTCGACAACGCCGGTCTGGAGCGAGGTGAAGAGCTCGGGCCACGGAATCGGCGTGGCAGAAGCACCCATGGCTTTGACCAACTCGACCGGAAGATCGGCGACCACAGTCCGCATCTTGAGGCCTTCCATGTCGGCGGGGCCAGAAATGCGGCGCTCGGTGTTGGCAAAGTTGCGCCAGCCGCCGGTGTTGCCGATGGTCATCAGGCGGATCGTGCCACCCGACATATCGAGCGTTTTTTGCTGCATGGTTCTGACAAAGTCAGTGCCATTGGCGAGAACCGTCTCGGCGATGCGGTCATCCGACATCAAGTAAGGCAGATCGAGAACCTGCACGAACGGGAAGATACCGGCTGTGCCGCCCGAGGTCGAAATATAGACGTCGATCGTGCCGTCACCGACACCTTGCATACACTCGGCCCCGTTTGCGCAAAGCTGGGTGCCGATGAACATCTCGACCGCAATCCGGCCGTTTGACGCCGCCTCGACATAGTCCTTGAAGACAACAAGACCATCATAGTCTTCGTCGTTTTCATTGGAGTTGGCGGTGGCGCGGATCGTGAAATCCTGTGCCATCGCCGGCAGCGCAAAACCGGCCATCACGCCGGCAAACGCCAGGGTCTTCAAAGTAGTCTTCAGCATGGGATCCTCCTTGTTGAACTCCCGTTTGGCCGCCTTACTGAACAAACCCTGCCCATCTCGGAACGGTCATTGAGATCGCCGGGATGTATGTGATCAGGAAGATCACCAGAATTTCGACAGCAAGAAACGGCAGAATGGCCTTCGAGATTGTCTCCACTTTTTCCCCGGAGACCTGAGAAGCCACAAAAAGCACCAACCCCATGGGCGGTGTAGCCAGGCCAACCGTCAGGTTGACCGACATAATGATCGCGAAGTGGACGGGATGAACGCCCAGATCGACGAATATCGGGGCCAGGATCGGCCCCAGAATAATGATTGCAGGCCCTGCATCAAGAAACATCCCGACCACGAACAGAAGAACGTTGATGAGGAAAAGCAGGATCAGCGGGTTCTGGCTCAGGCTCAGGATTGTCTCGGCCAGAATTTCGGGGGCGTGGCTGAGGCTCACAACCGTCTTAAACGCGACCGCCGCCCCGACCAGCAGAAGAACCGTTGCCGAGGATAGCGCGGACTTGGTCAGCACCTCTGGCAAATCCCTAAGCTTCATCGAGCGCAAAACGAAGAACGAAACGATCAAAGCATAGGCCACCGCAATGGCCGAGGCCTCGGTCGGTGTGAATACGCCGATAAGAATGCCACCCAGAATGATGATCGGAGTTTGGAGCGGCGCGACGGCCTTCTTGCAGACGGTGCGGAAATCCGCGCTCACCCTCCGCCGCAGGCGCAAAAGGATGACGTGTGCGAGCGGCAGCAGGATCAGGAAAACAAGCCAGCGGTTGATGTCGATCCCGCCCAGCAAGGCCGCGATGCCATTGAAGGCCACGACCAGCAGGCCCGCCACATTGATCCTCAGGAGGACGAACGAAACAACCCCCTCGAGCGGGCTGATCGCTTGGCCGGTCTTGACCACCCTCTCGGCCTTGGGAAGATCGTAGCGATCGGCCAAGAGCCGGACCATCACCATCAGGCCGATACCGACCAAAAGGCCCGGCACAATTCCAGCAAGGAAAAGCGCAGCCACGCTTTCACCCATAACATAGGCGTAGATGATCATGATCCCTGAAGGCGGAATGATCGGGCCAATGACAGAGCTGGCCGCTGTGACCGCCGCGGCAAAACGGCGGGTATAGCCGTTCTTCTGCATGGCCGGGATCAGCGTTCCACCAATAGCCGACGTGTCGGCGACGGCCGAGCCGGAAAGGCCCGCAAAGAGGATGGAGGACAGGATATTAACGTGTGCAAGGCCGCCGCGCAGATGGCCCATCAGCGCTTGACTGAAATCCACAAGGCGCAAGGTAATCCCGCCGCGGTTCATCAACTCGCCCGCAAGCATAAAGAACGGCAAGGCCATCAGCGGGAAGCTATCCATCCCGTTGTAGAGGTTGCGATAAAGCAGCGCGAGATCGCGCTCTTGCCCATTCAGCCAAAGCAGCAGCCCCGGCGCAAACAGCAGTGCGAAGAACACAGGCAGGCCGATGAGAAGGAAGGCAAGAAAGACGGGAAGGAACCAAATAAGCATCATTCCGCCTCCGGGCTGAAGCTTGCGATCTGATCAAGCGAGGGCAATTCGGCTTCGGGCCTCACCAGCGCAATCACCGACCTCAGGACAAGCTCGATGTTAACAAGTAAAAGCATCACCATCCCGACGAGCAGCGAGCCGTACATATAACGCAGCTTGACGCGGACCATCTCACCGCCGAACCAATCCAGCGGAATCCTCAGAGAGCCAGAATTAAAGCGGCCTCCGAACCCCATCGAATGCGACCAGCCATAGGTTAGGGCAACAACGATAACAGTCAGCGAAATGACGTAGAGGATCAGAGTAAGGCCCTGCCCGACGGCGCGAGGCAGGGCTGCTGGCACCATATCGATTGCAACGAACCCGCCCCACCGGAAGGCAGATGGAGCCATCAGGGCCGTCATCCAAAGCATCAAGAACCGCGCCGCCTCGTCCGGCCAAGCCAGTGCGCTGTTGAGGACATACCTGAAGAAGACCTGCGCCAGGATGACCAAAACCATCAGCCCGAGCGCGACCCACGCGATCTGGCGCGACACCCGAAGCAGCGCTGTGTTGATCTGAGCCAACAGCCGTAGCAGCGTCAGCATCGACCTCTCCCTAATCCGGCGCCAACACTATCGGCGCGTTTTGGCTTTCTTTTTTTTCATATGAATTAGGAATCGAAGTCTTCTGTCAAGCGATTCCCGAGTCAGCCCGCCAGAACCAGTCTGACCCCCTTCTCGGCGCAAAGATCTTTGAGCGCCTTTGTGCAACCCCGATCTGTGACAAGAACGTCGATCTGTTCGATCCGTCCGATACAGACCGGTGCAACGCGGCCGAATTTCGAACTATCGGCCGCCAAAACGACCGAACGCGCGTTTTCGATGATCGCGCGGGCGACGGAGGCCTCGCGCAGGTCGAAATCAAGCAATGACCCGTCCGCTGCAATCGCCGCTGCGCCGATAACCGCAGTATCGACTCGAAACTGCCGAATGAAGTCGACAGCTGCTTCACCAAGGATCGCGCCGTCCGTCCTGCGGACAAGCCCGCCAGGAACCATCACCTCGATACCAACAAATCCCCTTATTTCATTAGCCAGAAACACCGAGTCTGTGACGATCTTGAGGCCGACATGATGTTGAAGTTGACGCGCGGCCGCGACAGTGGTCGTCCCCGAGTTGATGATAACCGAGGAATTGTTGGGGATAAGCGCGGCGGTTGCGCGTCCTATGGCCTCTTTCTCGTCACGGGCAATCTCTTCGCGCACCGAATAGCCGATGTATTCGGTGCCGCCGACAAGCGCCGCCCCCCCATGAAACCGCGAGATCTGATTGACCTCGGCAAGAGCATTAAGATCCTTGCGAATTGTTTGCGGCGTTGTGTCAAACAAGGCAGCCAAGTCATCGACCAGCGCCCGCCCGTTCTTTTGCAGATACTCCAAAATCGTCATCTGCCGAGCGAGTGAGTTTCGACTGACCTTCATGCTTCCCCCGCAGATTTGGTATCTTTCGTTTCTACCCCAAAACGAAAGTCGCTGGCAAGCCAAAGCAGGAGGAGAGCTTTCGATCGCAAGGGAATCGGTTTCCGGGTGGTGTCAGACCAATTCGAACCAGTCTCAGTTTGCCCGCATGTGTGTGAACTTAAGCGGAACAAAGTGCGCGCGAATCGGCAAGTGCCTCGGTGCGGTTGTGTTTGAAACTTGCCCTGGAGTAGAGGCTCCGCTCCGAATTGAAATGGTTTGAGACAGAGGCGTGGACGGAGGCGAATTTCTGCAGACTTCGCATCCGTCGGAAGCGGAGCATCGCCCGCTCTCTTCGTCGAAATGGCAGGTGTGAATTCTCGGCTCGGTTGTTCAGCCAGCGGCCCGTTTCTTGCCGATCGCCCGCCCCGATCTCCTTCAACGTAGCTCCATAGGAGCGAAGCTTGTCCGTCACGACAACCTCGGGTCCGCCATGCTTTCGCATCGTTTTCTTGAGGAGTTTCAGAGCCGCCTTCTTATCCCGTGTCTTCGTGACGAAGCTTTCCAGGACTTCACCTTCGTGATCAACGGCGCGCCAGAGGTAGTGCCGCTCGCCGTTGATCTTCACAAACACCTCGTCGAGGTGCCATTGCCACTGCCTCGATTTCATCCCCTCGATCCGTCGCTTGCGGATATCATTGGCGAACATCGGTCCGAACCGGTTCCACCAGAAGCGGACGGTCTCGTGGCTGACGTCGATGCCCCGTTCATGGAGCAGATCTTCGACGTTTCGAAGCGATAGTGGAAACCGAACGTACAGCATCACCGCCAGGCGGATGATCTCAGGACTGGTTTTGAAGTACTTGAAGGGGGAGCGTTTTGCCATCCCCGGAAGCTAGACGGCGCCCTGCCCCTCCTCAAGCGAAGTTCTTCTGACAGGACCGGGCTCAAGCCGACCGACCTTGCGCCGTCGAGTCTGTCCTTCGACGCCCCCTTCTCCTGTCGCAGGCGCGGGGTCGAGATGCGCATCGTTTCGGGAGAGAGGGCACCGGTCCCCGACCCGACGCTCCTGCGCGCCTTGCACAGTGCGCACCGCTGGACCGAGGCCCTCAAGTCCGGCACGCCCCTTGGCAAACTCGCCTCATCCGAAGGCGTCTCCGAACGCTACCTTGCCCGCATCGTCCCGCTCGCCGGTCTCTCGCCCCGCATTCAGAAGGACCTCATCGAAGGCTCCCAGCCGGTCGATCTCACGCTCGAGCGTTTGATCCGCATGACCCTGCCGCTCGCTTGGGACGCGCAAGAGAAGCTCCTGGGAATCAAGCACTGATCGCCATTCCCTGTTCTCGCGAGAAGCTTCCCTGTTCGGGCAAAAGCTTTCCCTGATACCTTCCCAAGATTCCCTGTTCCGATGCGCAGGGAAATCTCTCGCAACCTATTGGCAACGCTACGGTAATCTCGCTGAATTTGCAGGGAATTCCACAAAACTCGCCGAAATTCCCTGTAAATTCCCGATTATTAGGGAAAATGCCGAAAAACGGACCGGCCAATTGGGCTAACTGAGACGCGTGATGGAAAAGTGCCCGATAGGCCCGGCACGGTCCGTCTCTGCGACAGACCCCACCCCTCAACCTGCGGGAATGACGCGAGAAATTTGCGGGAAATCCGACATGCCAACAGCGACAGGGGTCGGTGGCGGAGTGGAAGTCCTCCACAGTTTTATTCCACACAGCTCCGAAGAGATACAAAATATCAATGATTATTGGACTTATAGCTAGCATCTGACTCCAGAGACTGCCAAGATCATCCCATGCAATCCAGTGATTTTGTAGGGGTAAATGTGGGGGTATTGAATCTAACCGAAAAGTTTTGCTCGTCGGTGACTGCAGCGGGAAAGTATCGCGACAATCGCCGGCAGGGTCTCTTCTTGGTCGTGCAAAAGAGCGGCACGAAGAATTGGGGTCAGATCCTGCGGATAAAGGGGTCCGACCAAAAACCGGAGTTGGGCCTCGGAGGCTATCCGACGGTGTCACTTGCTGAGGCTCGAGCGATTGCGAGCCAAAACCATGCGATGGCTCGACGCGGGCTCAATCCCAAATCCCTCAAAATTGCGAACACCTCCTGTCCTCGATTTAGGGATCTTCTCGAAGACATTCTGCAGATAAGGCGGCCAACTTGGTCGAACCCCAAAAGCGAAAACCAGTGGCGCTCTTCACTTGAGACATATGCCTATCCAGTCATTGGTGACCTGCAAGTGAAAGATATAACCAGCAAGCATGTGCTGCGCGTCTTAGAGCCGATCTGGGGCGAAAAACATGAAACGGCCTCGCGTGTTCGTAGCCGCATTGAGAAGGTTCTGCAGCTCGCGATCCAACGTGGACATATGCAGCCGCCCAACCCCGCTGCTTACAAAGGCAACTTGGAATTCGAGTTATCAAAGCAAGTCGACAATGCAGAAACTCACCGCCCCGCTGTCAGTCAGAAGGACGCACAGAGATGGTGGGCCGCTCTTAAATTGCGGGACGGCATGTCACAGAAAGCGCTGCAGTTGGTCGTCTTAACGGCCTCGCGAGGCGGCGAAGTCAGGAAGATGACGTGGGAGCAGATCGAGCTGTTTGATGCGGCTGAGGCCGCCGCCAAGGGCTATGCTGGAACATGGCTGCGGAAGAAGATGATGATGAAATCGCGCCGACGCGATGAGGCTCCAATCACCTTCTACATGCTTGACGTTATGAAGAGCGCTGGCACGACCGCTGGCCTTGTATTCCCATCACCGCGCAGCGGAAAAATGTTGAGCGAAAACGCTCTGAACAAGTTGATGATGGACATTCATGAGGCTGACCCCGAGGGCGGCTTTTTTGACCGATGGTCAAACGAGCGTGCTGTGTCTCATGGACTGCGGTCCACCTTTAGAGATTGGGCTTCCGAGAATGGTGTTAGGAGCGAGATTGGGGAGCGGCAACTAGCGCACAAATACGGCAGCGAGCAGCAGATGGCATACGATCGAGCTCAGCTCCTTGATGAGAGGGCAGAGGCTTCAGACAGGTTCCTTGCTTTCTTGGAGGGCAATCATGCCAAGTGACGAGGTGGCAATCTAGACGGTGATAACGCTGGGGGTCAGACGATGAGCAAGAAAAAGGTAAGAGGCTTGTTGGACGTTGCCAGCCTTGCCGATGGTGAGTCGGAATATGAAGAAATCTCACCGGACTATGTTCCGGGGCTAGGGCTTGGCGCGACCGAGCAGGCGCGAAGGTGGGCGTATATGGGCTACCAGATGGAGATCGGGGCTCAGCTGAACGTATTATCGAACTATTTTCGCAATCCGGTTGGAAGACCGGCGGTAAAGGAAGCTCAGCAGATCGATTCAATGCGAGCCATCCATATGTGGCTCGAGCTGAGAGAAATGCCAGTGACATACAGGACAGAGCACACCAATCGGAAGCTGATAAGTTGGATGCAGGGACGCAAACATCGGACTCCAAAGGCCGAAAGCCTCTGGAGGCCAAATTCGAATCTTGAGCGCTCGCTCTCGATTGGCAGGACATTTTGGGCGATTAAAGACGACTGGAGTTGCCCTGAATTGGAGGATGCACTGAAGCTAGCCCAAGAGAAAAACTAGCTTTTACAGCGCCGCTGATAGAGATTTATTTGGTATATTTATCGCCTAACGACGGAGTTCATCTTCCGTGGTCCAATAAGGCAGAAGCAGGTTCAATTCGATCCTGCGACAGCCGAAAGGGCCAAAAAAATGAGCAGATTCTTACGTCGCCGGTCTGTTGAAGACCGCACGGGACTGTCCCGTTCCACGATATATTTGTTTGTCCAAAGCGGGACCTTCCCCCGTCCCGTCCGCATCGGCGGGCGTGCCGTCGCTTGGCTTGAGAGCGATATCGACGCTTGGATCGAGGCGCGCCTCGCAGATCGAGCGGAGAACTGACGCATGACGAAGGCTGTCCGAGCCCCCCGCCTTGTGAGATCGGCACCGGTAGCCGCCGAGCAGGCCCCCACACACACGAGCACGCACCTCGAGAGCGACGATGCCTATCGCGTCGTCGCCGCCCCACTCGCCGCGCTGCCTGAGAAGGCACGCGATTGGCGCAAAAACTAACCCGCCAGCTGCTTCCGCAGTCTGACGGGTGGTCTTCGGGTGCAACCAGACCATACCACGACTGCGCGCTGGCTCCAACAGAATGGAGCAATCCGATGCAACGATTTCCTCTGTTTCGCGGAAGCCGCGATACCCGCCGGCACGATGGGCGGGACTATGAGACGGTCAGCTTCGCTGATCTTAGACGGATGTGCCGAGAACCGGCTGCGGAGCCAAAACTCCACGCGCCCGCGTTCATCGCGTCTACTTACATCGGGCACCTCGCCCGCAATCACGACGAACAACGGAAACGTGGTCACTTCCACGCGTTTATTGCGGATGTAGATACTGGCTCGCCGACGCTCGAGGAGGTCGAGACGGCGGTCGTCCGCTGCCTTGGCGACCACGCCCGCCTGATCTACTCGTCGAGCAGCGCTGCCGTAGATAACCGGAAGTGGCGCGTTATCGTGCCAGTCCGTGACCCGATAGCGGGGTCTGCTTATGCCGATGTGCAGGCGGCCTTCTTTGACGCAATGCGCCATGAGGGGATCGCCTGCGACTATGCGCTAGCACGAACCGGTCAGCCGGTCTTTCTGCCTAATGTTCCTCCAGATTGGCGTGGACCCGACGGAGCGCCGCTCTTCTACGAACATGTCGTGCGCGAGATTGGTGGCCTTCGAGCAGTGCCCGCGGCTATCTTGGCCGCCGCCGCAGAGACCGCTCGGCGGGCCGAAGAAGCGCGCAGGGTAGCGGCGGAAGTTGCGCGCCGCAGGGCCGAAGAGCGGCAGAAGCAGCGCGAGCATACGGGGATGCTCTCACCGATAGAGCAGTTCAACGCCGATCACGACCTGACCGCTCTCCTCCTCGAGCATGGCTGGGAGCCGCGCGGTCACGACTGCTTTGCGTCGCCCTACTCACACTCCAAGGGCCCGTCGGTCTACGTCTACGGCCAGCGCGCCGTCAGCTTCACCAGCAGTGACGTCGGTCAGATAGGGCGCATCAGCGCCAATGGCTGGGCCACCTATGACCCTTGGGATGTCTTTGTTGCGCGCGTTTATGGCGGCAACGAGGCTATCGCCTTGATCGAATATCGCGAGCGATCGGGTTACGACCAGCGCATCCTACAGGCCATCATTGGCAAGTGGGGGCGGCCATGACCCAGAACCACAAAGACCTGCCGGTCCCCCTCCCGCAAAATGAGGGCCCCGTCGACTTCGGCGATGGGCGCAGGACCGATCGACTGGAGCTTCTAAAGCTGGAGTGCAGCAATGGCCGCATACAGCCCTCGGTCACGAATATTGCGACCATTCTTGATGGGCTTGCTGATTGGTCGGGTGTCTTCGCCTATAACGAGCTGGC
>Ga0181557_1002115_pt1 | contig 21123 bp, 20 predicted proteins | sample 011ome_23_FD_148632 | JGI IMG/M metagenome (GOLD analysis project Ga0181557, IMG submission 148632) | Coastal salt marsh microbial communities from the Groves Creek Marsh, Skidaway Island, Georgia - 011506CT metaG (spades assembly) | ecosystem: Environmental > Aquatic > Marine > Intertidal zone...
TATAGGAAGAAGTGAGTTTAATATTATTAGTTACTTAATAAATAAATTTAGAGGATCTTATAGATACCTAACAAATTTTAATTTTATAAAAAAATCCAAAATGAATGTATCCCATCATTATGATATTTCTGATGATCTTTACGATCTATTTTTAGACCCTAAGAGACAGTATTCTTGTGCATATTTTAAAAATGATGATGATAGTCTGGAAACAGCACAAAATAATAAAATTCAACATATAATTAAGAAACTCAATATTAAACCAAATCAAAAAATTTTAGATATCGGTTGTGGCTGGGGTTCTTTGGCAATGGACATCGCAAAATCTGCACAATGTGAAGTAACAGGTATCACTTTGTCAGAAAATCAATTTAATTATTGTGTAAAGAAAGCAAAAGAGCTTAATTTAGAAAATCAATTAACATTTAAACTAATGGATTATAGAGAGTTAAATGAAAAATTTGATAGAATTGTAAGTGTTGGCATGTTTGAACACGTAGGAAGAAAATTCTATAATAAATTCTTTAAACAAATAGATAACTTATTAGATAAAGATGGTGTTTCTTTAATACATACAATTGGATCTGTAAATCCTCCCCGTGACCCACATCCATGGATAACAAAATATATATTTCCAGGAGGTTATACGCCGAGTTTAAGTGAAGTTACTACACCAATTGAAAAAGCTGGATTAATCGTGTCTGATATTGAAGTATTAAGATTGCACTATGCACACACCTTAAGAAATTGGAAAGAAAATTGTATTAAAAATAAGGAAAAAATAATTAGCATGTTTGATGAAAAGTTCTTTCGTATGTGGGAATTTTATTTGGCAGGATGTGAAATGGCATTTAAATGGGGAGATCAAGTTGTATATCAATTTCAACTAACAAAAAACTATACCTCAACTCCAGTTACAAGAGACTATATTTATCAATAAATAATTGATAGAATCTTGCTCTCTTGAAAATGAAAAAAAAAAATAAAAAAATTTTTGTAAAATCAAAGAATAGAATTAAAAAATCTTTAAAATCAAAAAAAATTAAAAAAAAAACAATTATAAAATCAAATCAGGTAAATAAAAAATCTAGTAAATCTTTAAAAATAAAAAAAAAACAAATAAAGTTAAAATCTAACAACTTAAAGCAAGATAGTTTTATTTCTAAAATAGTAAAATTTCAATTTTCTGTAAAACCAAAAATTAATTTTACAATAAATTTTAGCTTAGAGAAATATATCCAAGCATTTTTTGATAAAATTGCAAATTCAATTTCACAATATAAATTTTTAAAAGAAGAGCAAAAAAGAAGAATTAAACTTGAAGAGATTGAAAGAGAAACAAAAGAAAAAATAGAATTAGAAAAACAAAAACAAAGAGAAGAAGCTCTCAAATTAAAGCTAAAAGAAAGTGTTTTAAAAGAAGAAATTAAAATTGAGAAACAAAGAACTAAGGATATCAAGCTATTCTTAAGAAAAGAACAAGCAATTCTAAGAATTGAACAAGCTGAAAAGCAAAAACAATTTTTACAGCAACTTAAATTAGAAAAACAAATTGAAAAATTTAGAATTAGAGAGGTCAAAGAGTTAGAAAAATTAGAAAAAATATCCTTACAGGAAAAAAGGGATGATTATGCTGGTCTTCAACAAAGAATCGAAAAATTAAAAGAGAAATATAGAATAATAAGAGATCAAAAAATTAGAGAAAGGGTAGAGGCATTAGGAGTTAAAATTCGAGGGGATGAGGATAGAGAAACTTTATTAAGGAAAGAAAAAGAATATACAATAGCGAGACAAAAAATTGAATTTGCACTTGAAAGTTTTTATAGAAGTGCCAGTAGTTTAGTTTTTCAATTAAATAAAAGGCATATAACAAGACATATGTCGATATTGAGATGTATCGACAGAAGATTTGAAACTGGAGAAATTTTCGTTAAATGGGATGAGTCTGAGGATGAAGATTGGTTATTACTTATCTATATAAAAAATAATTCACCAGATGAAGGAATAGTTATTGAAGATAAAACCAATCCAGAAAAAAATGTTTCTCATGAGTTTAAAAATAATGAAATTTTCAAGGCCTCAGATACTATGGTCGACTCATTAACTCAGCTTATAGGAAGAATGAGATCAAAAGCTGATTAGATTAAATCATTTGGTTTTTAATTATTTCTTCTAATTCAGGGATTAGTTTGTTACCCCTTATTATTGGATGAATTTTTTTTGCTTTTTTTAAACTATCTAAAGCTCTTTCATATTCTTTTAGTTCTATGAAAATTTGTGCTTGTCCTGATAAGGCACCAAAATGTCTGGGTTCTAAATTTAAAACTACTTCAATATCTTTTAGAGAGTCTTGAAAATTTTTCATAAAAAAAAATAATGTAGCTCTTTTATTCCATGCTTCAGACCATTTTGGATCTGTTACAATTACATTATTAAAAACTTTTAACGCATAATCATAATCTCCATCATACATGAGGCGAGTTCCAAGTTCTAATTTTGCCGTTAATTGGTAATCATCAGGATGCCAATTCCATATAGCCCAGATTTCTTTTTCTAGTTTATCTGCTCTATCTTCACTTTTAGTTTCGGATAGTTCTAAAAAAAGTTTATCTAAGTTTCTAATTTCATTGGAATGACTATTGAAAATTGGAAATATAATAAAAAAAAAAGATATAATTAATGTTAACTTTTTCACTATATGAAAATATAATTTATCTAAAAAATGATCTCAAGTTTAATTATACTTATATTATTATATTTACTTTTTAAGTACGTAATTTCTTGGATAAATTATTATAACCAAAGCGATAAAAGATTTGGTAATTCAACTTGGAGGTGGTCTTATGATTACCCAGTTATTGGTAAAAGAGATATATCAGATCTTGATGATAAGTTTTTTGTAAGATTAAGAAGAAAAAGAAATAGAGTTATTACTATAATGTATCTTTTAGTTTTTTTATTTTTTATAGTTTTAATGTCTTTTTTTAGTAACTTATTATTAATTATTCTTAATTAATTTTTTTAAGATGTTTTGTATTTTTTAAATATAAGAAATAAGCGATAACCTCATAAGAAACGTTAAATATGCTAAATATTATTGGTAATTTTAAAATTCTATATAAAAATCTATATTTTGGCATATTTTTCCATAACACTAAAAAAGCTTCTGCCCCACCAATAATTTTACCATTTTCCTCAACATGCAATCTTCTAAGCAATGTTTGGGATTTTTTACCAGTATTTTTAGTAACTGAAGAACCATCTGTGATATCTACCCATTGAATTTCATCAATTTTTTGTTTTTTATAGAAATCAATTTCTGTCTTGCAAATTTTACATGAATTATTGTAGTAAACTTTCATAATCATTAGTTAATAACATAATTAATCAATAACCAAATCTATTTATATGCGTTAAATACAACGATTGAAAATATAAATAAAATAACTAGTTATTGTCTATGTCAAATTTTTTCGAAAAAAGTGATTTATCTAGAAAAGATGCTGAAAATATAGTTTCAGAAACTTTAGTTAATTGTGATGACGGTGAGTTGTATTTAGAGGATTCAAAATCAGAGTCAATTGTTCTTGATGATAATAAAATCAAAAGCTCTAATTATAGTGCTGATTTAGGTTTTGGATTAAGAGGTATTACAAATGAAGTTATTGCATACTCTCATTCTAATGAAATATCAAAAGACTCTTTAAAAAAATCTGCAGAGAGCTTAAAATCAACTTTTAAGTCAACTAAAGGTGTCTATAATCACGCTATACCAAAATCAAATGAAAAATATTATCAGGATATTAATCCTATAGATCAAAAAACATTAGATTCAAAAATAGAATTATTAAACAAAGTAAATGAGTATCTCAGATCTAAAGATAGTTTTGTTAAACAAGTCACTGCTAGCTTCAGCGGTGAACAAAAATCAATAGAAATTATTAGATCTGGAGGAGAGGCCATAACAGATATTCGTCCATTAATAAGATTTAATGTTTCGGTAATGCTTGAGAAGAATGGAAGAAAAGAAACAGGAGTATATGGAATTGGAGGAAGGCAATCCTATGATGATTATCTTACAAATGATAATTGGAAAAATGTTTGCGAAGAAGCTTTAAGAATAGCAACAGTCAATCTAGATAGTAAACCTGCGCCAGCTGGAGAAATGAAAGTTGTTTTAGGTCCTGGATGGCCCGCAATATTAATTCATGAGGCAATCGGGCATGGACTAGAAGGAGATTTCAATAGAAAAAAAACCTCAGCTTTTCATAATTTAATGGGACAAAAAGTTGCAAGTGAAGGAGTTACAATAATTGATGATGGTACAATACATAATCGAAGGGGAAGTTTGACAATTGATGATGAAGGAACGCCCACAGAAAAAACTGTTTTAATTGAAAATGGAATTTTAAAAAATTTTATGCAAGATCGATTAAATGCTAGATTGATGAATACTAGATCTACTGGCAGTGGAAGAAGAGAGAGCTACAAACATATCGTGCTCCCAAGAATGAGAAATACAATCATGTTAAATGGAGAACAAACTCAAGATGAAATGATCAAATCTGTTGATAAAGGCATATTTGCAGTGAGTTTTGGTGGAGGTCAAGTAGATATTACTTCTGGAAAATTTGTTTTTAATTGTACAGAAGCATATGAAATAAATAATGGAAAAATTGGCGCTCCAATTAAAGGTGCTACATTAATTGGTGATGGCCCATCAATTCTAAAGCAAGTATCTATGGTTGGGAATGACATGATGTTAGATCCAGGAATTGGAACTTGTGGTAAAGCAGGACAAGGCGTGCCGGTAGGTGTTGGTCAACCATCAATTTTGATAACTAAAATGACCGTTGGTGGAACTCAGCTTTAAGCATGGTAAAAGATCAAGAGTATTTAAAATCAAAGGCACAATACTGTTTAGAACTTGCAAAAAAAATTGGCGCAACTGATGCCAGTATAACAGTTGCAAATTCAATATCAGAAACTGTAAGTTTTAGAAATAAGCTCCTAGATGAATCTAATAGATCAGATAGTCTAGCAATTAGCATTACAACTTATATTGATAAAAAAAAATCTTCAATCTCATCATCTAACTTATTAGATAATAATTTAAAAACCTTAGTTGAGAAATGTGTTGAAACAACCAAAATTACTCCAGAGGATGAAAATAACTCTTTACCTGATAAAGATCTGTTAGCTCAAGAGGTTAAAGATCTGAGTTTATATGATGATAGTCACATAGAAAATAGTAAAAAAATAGAGTATCTCAAAGAACTCGAAGATACCGCATCACAAAATCAAAAAATAATTAATACAGAGTCTGGATTTTCAGAGAATAAATCAAATTTTATTTTAGCAAACACACTTGGATTCTGTAGTGGTTATAAAACTTCCTCATTTTCAGCATCGTGTGTAACAGTTGCAAAAGATGGAAATAATATGGAAAGAGATTATGAGTTTACCAGCAAATGCTATTTAGGCGATATAAAAAAGCCATCTGAACTTGGAAAAATCACTGCTGAAAAAACAATAAAAAAACTCAACCCACAAAAAATTGGTAGTGAAAAAATAAATATAATTTTTGATAAAAGAATTGCTAAAGGTTTTTTGAGTGCATTTGCAAGCGCTATCTCTTCCTCAGCAATTGCAAGAGGAACTTCATTTTTAAAAGATAAACTTGGACAACAGGTTTTTTCAAATTCATTAAATGTTTTCGATAAACCTGATTTACCTAAAGGTATGGGCTCACAATCATTTGACTCGGAGGGGGTAAAATCAGAAACATTAAAATTAATCGACAATGGATATTTAAAAGATTATTTAGTTGATACCTATAACGGTAAAAAACTCAACCTAAGATCTAATGGAAGAAATAGTGGTTCGACTAATTTATACTTTGAAAATGGAACAATAGGTTTTGAAGATTTATTAAAACTAAGTCCCAAAAATCTTTATATTACAGAGACAATTGGGCATGGCAGCAATTTAGTAACAGGAGATTATTCAGTTGGTGCTGCTGGTTATTTAATTGAAAATGGTGAATTTAAATATCCTATAAGTGAAATAACAATTGCTGGTAATTTTAATGAAATGTTTAAAAATATAACCTTAGCTAATGATCTAGACTTTGAATACTCGACAAACTCTCCAACCATGATGATTGAGGGTATGGTTGTAGCTGGTAAATGAGTGAATATTGTATAATCGGATCTGGAATTTCTGGATCAACAATAGCAAATCTTTTAAATAAAAAAAATTCAGTAAAGGTTTTTGATAAAGCTCGAGGACCAGGTGGAAGATCTTCATTTAAAAGATTAAATAAAAACCAAGGATTTGACCATGGCATGCAATATATATCTCCAAAAAGTTTTAAATTTAAAAAGTTTATTAATAGTTTGATTAAAAAGAATGTTTTAAAAAAATGGGAGGGTGAACACATTTATTTAAAAAAAGGAGAAAAAAAAAATCATGTAAAGATTATTGGAAAAAAAGGTAATAATGATCTTTGTAAATTTCTTTTAAAAAAAATAAATATTTCTTTTCAATCAGAAGTTAAAAAAATTGAATACAAAAATAAATTTTGGAACCTTAAATTTGCAAATGGTGAAATAAAAAATTTCAAAAAATTAATATTAACCTGTCCATTTCCTCAACTTGTTAAATTATCAAAAAAATTTATTCCTCATCCATTTATTAAAAGAAAATTAAAAATGGATGCAAATATCACAGTAATGATAGCTATAAAAAAAAATAAACAAAAACCGAGTAGCTATTTATTTAACGATAAGATTTTAGGATGGGCTGCAAATGAAAATAGTAAACAAAGATTTTCAAGTAAGTTTGATTTATGGACACTTCAAAGCACTTATAACTGGGCAAATAAAAAAATTAACAAAAATAAAGTTAATAAAGAAATTAATTCTAAAATTTTAATTGATAAATTTTTTGAGCTCACAGGTTTCAAATATGAAAAACCAGAGTTTATATTAAATCATGGTTGGAAATATTCTTCACATTCAAAAAAACTTAGTATTTTGAGTTACTGGGATCCTAAAATTAATTTAGGAATTTGTGCTGATTGGTTTATAGGACCGAGATTTGAAGCAGGATGGATTAGTGCAAATGATTTATATAAAAAAATAAATAACTAGTTTTATTCAATATTTTTAACTCTATATTCCCAACTACCCATTCTTGAATATGTTACTTTTCTAATAATATTATTTTCTTTATCGTACCAAATTTCAAATTCTAACCTTTTATCTTTTGGTAGGCTCATATCCTTAGAGTTTAATTTAAATCGTTCAGTGTTATAGGTTTTGCCATAAAGATCTATTTTTTCTTTTCTAATAAATGTAACCACCTGTTCCTTAACGCTGCCAGAAATAGGACTAATTTGGCTATCAGTTGTTAAAATATTATGGCTCCACCAATTTCCAACTATGTTATTTAAACTTGCTTCACCGTTATAAGAGGACCCTAAAATATCAAATTTATTTGTTTTTCTGTTTAATTTTAAATTTACAAATTTTTCTTTGTCATTTTGAAGAGTTTTTGAGTTGAAAGAAATTAACTGATCGTCAATATATTTTTCCTCCCCATATCCCTCTATCTCGAAAATAGTTGCTCCAAATAATTTTACAGTAAATTTGATCTGATTTGTGACCAGAGTTTCATTGCCATCTCTTTTAAAAAAATAATAATTATAGCCTATCACTTCTCCATCTCTTAAAATTTCCATTTCTATTTTATTGTAATTGTTATAATGAGCTATATGCGCATTTGAATTAGAAGAGATAAATAAAAAGATTAATAAAAATAAAAATTTTTTCATTGTAAAATTACAATAATAGAATTTTAATTTAATAGAAGCGATTAATTTAAAATGTTTTTAAAGATTAAAAATATACCTATTGTATCTTGGAGTTCTGAAAAGCCATATAATTTTAAACCAAAATTTTTAACATTTTTTTATTTATGTTTTGGTTTAACATTATTTGGATTGGGAGAAGGGTTGTTAATAGTATCTTCCTCTGGTGCGTCCCCTTGGAGCGTGTTAGCTCAGGGTATTTCTCTCAATATCAATCTTTCAATTGGCACAATAACTTTTTTAATTAGTGTTGGAGTTTTGTTTTTATGGATTTTTCTTAAACAGAAACCAGGTATGGGCACAATTCTAAATGCAGTAATTATTTCTATCATGATAGATTTATGTATAAAATATGTACCAGCTCCTGAAAATTATTTAAATCAAATCTTGTTAGCAATTATTTCTGTCATAACGGTTGGAATTGGTGGGGGAATATATTTAGTATCTAATCTTGGAGCTGGACCAAGAGATGGTCTGATGATTGGTTTACAAAAAAAGACTAATTTACCAATTGCTTTTGTTAGAGTAAGTTTAGAAATAACAGTTGTTTCTATTGGTTGGTATTTGGGTGGAACAGTTGGTTTAGGGACTCTTTTATTCGCTTTTGGAATCGGACCTTGCGTAGCACTCGGATTATTTTTAGTTGATAAAATTTTTAACTAGGCTGCTGCACCAGATTTCTCACTTCTTTTTCTTTCATGAGGATCTAAAATTGCTTTTCTTAATCTACAAGAAGTAGGAGTGATTTCTAATGCTTCATCTGTATTCAGCATACTCAATTGTTCTGCTATAGACATTTTTCTAACTGGAGTTAAAACCACGTTTTCATCAGTTCCTTGAGTTCTCATGTTAGTTAATTTTTTACCTTTCATAACATTTATAATCATATCACCTGGTTTTGGAGCTAGCCCAACTATCATTCCAGGGTAGACAGGGTCGTTATGAGTTACAAACATTTCTCCACGTGCTTGCAAATTAAATATAGCAAACGCAACAGCTTTACCTTGTTCCATTGCAATTAATGCACCATTTCTTCTTCCTTCCATTTCACCTTCAAACGCTCCATAAGAGTGAAAAATTCTATTTATAACTCCATTGCCTTTAGTTAAAGTTAAAAATCTACTTGTGTAACCCATCAGCCCTCTCGTTGGAGCATGGAAGATTAATCTTTTTTTGTTTTTACCAGTATCTTTTAAATCAATCAGTCTTCCTTTTCTTCTGTTCATAGAGTCTATGACTTTTGATGAATATTCCTCATCTAAATCCATAGTAATTTCTTCAATTGGCTCCAATTTGTTTCCATTTTCATCTTTTTTATATAAAACTTTTGGAGGGCTTACGGTAAGTTCAAATCCTTCTCTTCGCATTTGAGTTAATAAAATTTCTAACATTAACTCGCCACGTCCACTGATTACAAAAGAATCGTTACCTTCATTTTCGGAAAAAGTAATTCCGACATTATTCTGAGCTTCTTGAACCAATCTATCTCTAATTTGTGTGCTGGTAAGTTTTTTACCTTCAGTCCCAGCTAAGGGAGAAGTATTTACAGTAATGGTAATTGACATAGTAGGAGGGTCAATTGGAGTTGCAGGTATTGGATCCATGACTTCTAAATCACAAATGGTATCCGCAACATTTGCTTTTTCTAATCCAGCCACAACAACTATATCCCCAGCTTCACCAACTTCAATTGGAACTTTTTTTGTTCCTTCATACCTAAATATTTTAGTTAATTTACCTTCATCAACTTTTTCACCTTTTAAATTTATTGCTTTGATTGCCTGATTAGCTTTTGCTGTACCTTGAGCAATTCTTCCAACTAAACTTCTTCCTAAAAAACTATCTGCATATAAAAGTGTAGACAGCATTGCAAAAGGTTTTGTTTTATCTAATTTTGCTGGTTCTACATGTTCAACTATCATGTCTAGCAGAGGGTTTAAATTTTCTCTTGGACCATCAACTTCTTTATCAGCCCAACCAGATCTACCACTCGCATATAAAACTGGGAAATCTAACTGTTCTTCGTTTGCATCTAAGCTTACAAATAAATCAAATGTTTCATCAAGAACTTCATTTGCTCTTTGATCTGCTTTATCTAATTTATTAATTACTACAATTGGCTTTAATCCTTGTTTTAGAGCTTTTGATAATACAAATTTTGTTTGAGGCATCACACCTTCAGCTGAGTCAATTAAAAGTAATGCACCATCAGCCATACTTAAAACTCGCTCTACTTCTGCAGCAAAGTCTCGGTGACCAGGAGTGTCTATAATATTAATTCTTGAATTTTTCCAATTTATTGATGCTGGTTTAGCTAAAATTGTAATTCCTCTTTCTTTTTCAAGCTCTCCTGAGTCCATTAATCTTTCATCAACAATTTCATTTTCTCTAAATGAACCGCTTTGTTTCATTAAGTTATCAATCAAAGTAGTTTTGCCATGATCGACATGGGCTATAATTGTGATGTTTCGAATATTATTGGTCATAAAATGTGGCTCTTATACATCAATTAAGTAATTTGAAAACTTAAAAAAACTCTTAAAAATCAATTAATCTAGCTAATTTAGCCTAATTCATTTGTTGTGATTAACTTAAAAAGGTTTAGACATCCCTTTGCAAACAAAATTTAAAAAAATTATTCGTCTTACAAATATAACCTCCCCTTTATAAAATGGAAAACTTTGAGTCATTAAAAATTGAAGAAGCTTTGAAGCATTCTTTGAGCAAAATGCAATTTACTAAACCGACACCAATTCAGGGAATGGCTATTCCAGTTGCATTAACGGGAAAAGATATTTTAGGTACTGCTCAAACTGGTACAGGAAAAACTCTAGCTTTTATAATTCCTTTAATTAATAAGTTAATTCTTGATAAAGAAGCCATGGCATTAGTGATGTGTCCTACAAGAGAATTAGCATCTCAAGTTATGGATGCAATTAAAAGTCTTTTGAGTGATAAAATAAATATTAAATCAGCTTTATTGATTGGTGGTGAGTCAATGCAGCGACAACTTAGACAGCTAAATAATAGATCAAGAATAATTGTAGGAACTCCTGGAAGAATTAATGATCATCTTAAAAGAAAGAGTTTAAATCTTAAGGCGACAAAATATTTAGTTTTAGACGAAACAGACAGAATGCTTGATATGGGCTTTACACCTCAAATTGAAATGGTTCTTAATTTTATACCAAAAGAACATCAAACTTTATTATTTTCAGCTACTTTGCCAGGAAATATTTTAAAAATATCTGAAAGATATTTAAATCAACCAGAAAGAATTTCAGCAGGCTCAACTTCTGTTCCGATAGCAAAAATAAAACAAGAGACCCTAGAAGTATTTAAGGAAAATAAATATGATGAATTAGTAAATCAGTTGCTAGCAAGAAAAGGGTCAATTTTAGTATTTGTTAAAACTAAAAGAAATGCTGATAGAATGGTCAAACGATTAAAGGAAGAAGGACATTCAGCTGATGCTATTCATGGAGATTTAAGACAAAGTAAAAGAGATAGAGTTATTAATGGTTTTAGAAAAGGAATTAAAAGGATTTTAATTGCAACCGATGTAGCGGCAAGAGGGTTAGACATACCATTAATAGAGCATGTGATTAATTTTGATTTACCACAGGTACCAGAAGATTATGTACATAGAATAGGTCGAACTGCAAGAGCTGGTTCAAATGGCTCAGCATTAACTTTTCTAACGAGGGACGATAGGTCAATGTGGAACTCCATTAGTAAATTAATTGATCCAAATTTTAAATCTTCACAAAATAACTTCAAAAATAATTCATCTAAAAATAATAGAAATAGAAACTCTTTTGATAAAAAAAGAAATTTCAGAGATAAGAAAAAGTTCTTTAAAAAAGATGACTCTAGAAGCTCAAGTTTTGGGGATAAGAAAAAGTTCTTTAAAAAAGATGACTCTAGAAGCTCAAGTTTTGGGGATAAGAAAAAGTTCTTTAAAAAAGATGACTCTAGAAGCTCAAGTTTTGGGGATAAGAAAAAGTTCTTTAAAAAAGATGACTCTAGAAGCTCAAGTTTTGGGGATAAGAAAAAATATTCTGGATATACAAATAATCCGAATTATTTTGGTAAAAAGCCTGTAGAAAACTCTTCATCAATTAATGAAAAAAAAGATTTTGGTTTTAAAAAAAAGAAGAAGTTTAAGAATAGAAGTAGTCGACCAAAAAATTTTACCTTTAAAAAACATAGTCAAAAAAGAAAAGAATTTTAAGATTTTTTAGCTTTTTCTTTTTTTAATTGTCTTTTTTCTTTAAGACTAAGTTTAGGTTTTTTAGCAACGCTAGAATCTTTAAATGATTTTCCACTGTATCTTTTAGACATACTTAACTTATATAGTCTTAATAAAAAAAAAGACCATCTAAAAGATAGTCTTTTAAATTTATTTTATTTATTAGTAGGGGGATTACATTCTTTTTAAGTAGTTCAATAATTATTGATTTACTTATCTTTTCTCAAAATTGTTCATCACTGTTCATCACTTTTAGGGTCAAATTCAAAAGGAACTCAAAAGCAACTAACTAAATTTTAAACTTTTCTTTTGATTAAAATTTTTATCTAAATTTTTTTTTGAGAAATATCTCAAATAACCTTTTTTTAACTTCTTCCATTCTTTATCAATAACTGAAAACCAAGCAGTATCTCTATTTCTGCCTTTGACTACTGCTGCCTGTCTAAATACACCTTCAAATTTAAATCCTAATCTTAAAGCAGCATTTTTTGATTTTTCATTCCCATTATTACATTTCCATTCGTACCTTCTGTACTTAAGTGTTTCAAAAATATTCTTCATCATTAAATACATAGTTTCTGTTGCCTCAACTGTTTTTCTTAAAATTGGAGAATAGGTAATATAACCAACTTCTATTGAACCTGCTTTTGGTTGAATTCTTAGATAAGATGCTAATCCACAATATTTTTTATGTCTTTTTGAATAGATGGCATAAAAAAAACAATCTGTATTTTTTAAATAGTGATTTAATTGTTTTAAATTTTTAAACGGTCCATCTGGCATATATTTCCATAACAAACCTTTTTTATCTAAACTAAATGTTTCAAATAAATCTTTACCGTGTTTTGATGGATTGATTGGTTCTAGGATTACAAACTTACCTTTTAGAAATTTTTTACTAGGTATATTTGGAATTTTAAATTTTATTTTTTTTCCTAGCATTTCTAATTATTACCATAAAAAAAACCCCCAGAAATTTCTTTCTGAGGGTTTCTAATTTGTTTAACTTTTGTATTTAGAGTGTTCTGGTCGGGGAACCGTATTACATTCCCATTCCGCCCATGCCACCCATGCCACCCATGCCGCCCATTCCACCTGGCATTCCACCAGCACCAGCATCTTTGTCATCAGGTTTATCAGCAATCATTGCTTCAGTCGTAACTAATAGACCAGCAATTGAAGCTGCATCCTGTAAAGCTGTTCTTACAACTTTAACTGGATCGATAATACCTTTTGCAAACATGTCACAATACTCTTCGTTTTGAGCATCATAACCTTGGTTCTTTTTATTTTGTTCTAACAATTTACCAACAACTACTGAACCATCTATTCCAGCATTTTTAGTAATTTGTCTGATAGGAGCTTCAAGTGCTTTTCTAACTAAATCTACACCAGCTTTTTGATCATCACCTTTTACTTTTACTTTATCAAGATCTTGAGCAGCATATAATAGAGCACATCCACCACCAGCTACTATACCTTCTTCAACAGCAGCTCTTGTAGCATTTAAAGCATCTTCAACTCTATCTTTTCTCTCTTTAACTTCAACTTCAGTAGCTCCACCAACTTTGATAATAGCTACTCCACCCGCTAATTTAGCAAGTCTTTCTTGAAGTTTCTCTTTATCATAGTCAGATGTAGTCTCATCAATTTGTTGCTTAATTGAAGAACATCTAGCTTCGATATCAGATTTTTTACCGCTACCGTTGACAATTGTACTGTTGTCTTTGTCTACTTTGATTTTTTTACAAGATCCAAGATCTGTAAGTTTTACGTTTTCAAGTTTAATTCCTAGATCTTCAGAAATCACCTGTCCACCAGTAAGAATTGCTATATCTTCAAGCATAGCCTTTCTTCTGTCACCAAAACCTGGAGCTTTAACAGCTACAACTTTTAGACCACCTCTTAATTTGTTAACTACTAGTGTTGCAAGAGCTTCACCTTCAACATCTTCAGAAATAATCATTAATGGTCTTCCTGCTTGAACAACTGCTTCAAGAAGTGGCACCATTGGTTGTAAGTTAGTTAATTTTTTCTCATGTAATAAAATGAATGGATTGTCAAGTTCAGCAATCATTTTGTCAGCATTGGTTATAAAGTAAGGAGATAAATATCCTCTGTCAAATTGCATACCTTCAACAACATCTAACTCAGTGTCGATTCCTTTTGCTTCTTCAACAGTAATTACTCCTTCATTACCAACTTTTTGCATTGCTTTTGCAATCATGCTCCCGATTTCTTTATCACCGTTAGCTGAAATTGTTCCAACTTGAGCAATCTCATCACTATCTTTAACTTTTTTTGCAGAAGCAATTAGGTTAGCTTTTACATGTTCTACTGCTGTATCAATTCCTCTTTTAACATCCATAGGATTCATACCTGCAGTTACATACTTAACACCTTCTTTAACGATTGCTTGAGCTAAAATAGTTGCAGTAGTTGTACCGTCACCAGCCTCTTCATTAGTTTTGCTAGCAACTTCCTTAACCATCTGCGCACCCATGTTTTCAAATTTATCTTCAAGATCAATTTCTTTAGCTACAGAAACACCATCTTTAGTTATTCTAGGAGCACCATAAGATTTATCCATCACCACGTTTCTACCTTTTGGTCCTAAAGTAACTTTTACAGTGTCAGCCAAGATATTAACACCTCTTAGCATTGCTGCTCTAGCTTCAGCATCAAATTTAATAATTTTTGCCATTGTACTTTCTCCTTTAAATTAAATTATTTACTTGAAATACCCATAATGTCTGACTCTTTCATTATGCTGTATTCTTTACCATCGATTTTGACTTCAGTTCCTGACCATTTGCCAAACAAAACTTTGTCACCAACTTTAACGTCCATTGGAATGATTTTTCCATCTTCAGTTTTTGCTCCACCACCAACTGCAACAACTTTACCTTCTTGAGGTTTTTCTTGTGCTGTATCAGGTATGATTATTCCACCAGCAGTTTTTTCGCTGCTATCCAAAACTTCAATTAAAACTCTATCGTGTAACGGTTTAAATTTCATAAAATTCTCCTTTATAAATATGACCCTCATATAGATACTGGCTGAGGTATTTCAAGGTAATCCCCTAAATAAGTTTATAAAAAAGCTAGGAATTTACAGATTTTATGGTTTATACCTTAATTTTATGACCAAAAATTTAGATAATGATGGGCTTCAGTCAATTGTTAACAATTATGACCTGTTTTATATAGATTTATGGGGCGTGGTCCATAATGGAATTCAGCTTCATACTGAGGCGATTAATGTTTTAAAAAAACTAACTGATTTTAAAAAAAATTACATACTACTGACTAATGCTCCTAGACCAAATTCAATAGTCAAAAATTTTCTAGAAAAGATGGGAATGGATGAAAATATTAGAAATCATGTTTTTACCTCTGGTGAGGCTGCTCTTAATTATTTAAAAAACAATTATTCTAAAGAAAAATTCTTTCATATTGGCCCCCCAAGAGATTTTGATTTATTTCTAAGCTTTAAAGATAATAAATGCATGAATATTAACGACTCAGAATATATTTTGTGTACAGGATTATTTGAAGATCATGATGAAGATCTTAAATTTTATAAGAATTATTTAGAAAATAATTTAAAAAAAAAAATGATTTGTACCAATCCAGATCTTATTGTTGATCGAGGAGAAAAAAGAGAATTATGTGCAGGATCAGTTGCAATGGTTTTTGAAAAAATGGGTGGAGAGGTTTTATATTTTGGAAAACCATATCCAGAAGTTTATAACCAATCTATTGATAACAAGAATAAAAAAATTTTATGTATTGGAGATAATTTAAATACAGATATTAAAGGAGCCAATTTATTAAACTATGACAGTTTAATAATTTCAAATGGAATTCATAAAAAAGAAATCAATGATGAAGGTATAGAAAAAACTTCAAAAAAATATGAAGCAGTAGTAAATTTTATTCAATCAGAATTAAAATGGTAAAAAAACTCAAATTATATAAAGATTTTAACGTAGAGACAAAACACAAAAATTCAATTTTACTAATCGGTAATTTTGATGGTGTTCATCTTGGACATCAAAAATTATTTAAATTAGCCACAAAATATAAAAAAAAATTTAATTTAAACGTTGGTGTTGTCACTTTTGAACCAATGCCAAAGATGTTTTTTAATCCATCTTTTAAAAATTTTAGAATATCAAATTTAAAACAAAAAACTGAACATTTAAAATCTTTAAATGTAGATTTTATTATAACAAAGAAATTTGATAAATTTTTTTCAAAAACAAAATCTTTAGATTTTATAAAAAATATTTTATTCAAAAAATTAGGTGCAAAATATATTTTTGTAAGTAGTAATTTTAGATTTGGCAAAAATAGAGAGGGTGATGTTAAACAATTAAAAGATAATGAAAAAAACTATAATTTTAAAATAGTTGAACCTAAGCCTCTGCTAATTCAAAATAAAATTGTTTCATCTTCTTCTATTAGAAAATTTTTAGAAATTGGTAATCTAAAAAAAGCCAACCAATATTTAAACAGAAATTGGACTATCGAAGGTTATGTTCAAAAAGGCAGGCAGCTGGGAAAAAAAATTGGCTTTCCAACATGTAATATTGATTTAGGTGATTATGTAATAGCTAAACCAGGAGTTTATGCAGTTAAAGTTTTACCAAATAATAAGTCCAAATATATAAAAGGTATTGCAAACTTAGGCTATAGACCAACTTTTAATCAAAAAAAAATATTATTAGAAGTACATTTGTTTAATTTTTCTGGAAATCTTTACAATAAGTATTTATCAGTAGAATTCTTAAAATTTATAAGAAAAGAAAAAAAATTTAAAAATATCGAACAGTTAAAAAAACAAATAAAAATTGATCTAAATATTGCAAAGAAAGTCAAATGAGTAATTCGCAAATCAATCTTCCTAAAACGGCCTTTTCTATGAAGGCGAATTTACCCGTAAGAGAACCAGAAATTTTAGAATATTGGAAAAAAATTAATCTTTATCAAGAGTTAAGAAAATCTAGCAAAGGAAAAGAAAAATTCGTTCTTCATGATGGGCCGCCATATGCTAATGGCAATATTCATATGGGGACAGCTTTAAATAAAATTTTAAAAGACATCATCGTAAAATTCCATCAGATGGATGATAAGGACTCAATTTATGTACCTGGTTGGGATTGTCATGGCCTACCAATTGAATGGAAAATTGAAGAGCAATATAAAAAAAATAAACAGAATAAAAATGAAGTACCAATTGTAGAATTTAGAAAAGAATGCAGAGATTTCGCAGAAAAATGGATAGAAGTTCATAAGGAGCAATTCAAAAGATTGGGAGTAATTGGAGATTGGGAAAATTATTATTCTACAATGAGTTTTGATGCAGAGGCACAAATTGTAAGAGAGCTTGGAAAGTTTTTAAAGGAAGGAAGTTTGTATAGAGGCTTTAAGCCTGTATTATGGTCTACTGTTGAAAAAACAGCTTTAGCGGATGCTGAGGTTGAATATCAAGATCATAAATCTGACACTATATATACATCTTTTCCTGTTAAAAACTCAAACTTAGAAGATTTAAATGATAGTGAGATTATTATTTGGACAACAACCCCTTGGACAATACCAGCAAACAAAGCTTTAGCTTATAATGAAAGTTTAGATTATTTATTAATTCAAATTGATGATGATGGAGATTTTAAAGATAAAAAAATAATTATTGCAGAAGCATTGTTAGAATCAGTAATTTCCGAATGTGAAATTAAAAAGTATAACAACATAAAAAAGTTTAAAGGAAGGGAATTTAAAGGAACCATTTGTAAACATCCTTTTTATGAATTGGGTTACACGAATGATATCCCAATGTTAGAAGCTAGATTTGTAACAACCGAACAGGGAACGGGAATTGTTCATTGTGCTCCAAGTCATGGTCCAGATGATTTTAACTTATGTTTAAATCATGGAATTAAAGCTATCGAAACAGTTGACGGAGATGGAAAATATACCGAAAATGTTAAATTATTTGAAGGTCTTCACATATTTAAATCCAATCCAATTGTTATTGAAAGATTAAAAGAACAAAAAAAATTATTACATAGTGGAAGTTTGGTCCATTCATACCCGCATTCATGGAGATCAAAAGCTCCATTAGTTCATAGAGCTACTCCTCAATGGTTTATTTCTATGGAAAGTCACAAGCTAAGGGACAAAGCATTAAAAGCAATTGATGAAACTAAATTTTTTCCAAGCAAGGGAAAAGAAAGATTAAAAGCTATGATAGAAACACGTCCTGATTGGTGTGTTTCAAGACAGAGAGTTTGGGGCGTTCCATTGCCGATATTTATCAATAAAAAAACAAATGAAATATTAGTTGATGATGAAGTTAATGAAAATATTGCGAGCATTTATGAAAAAGAAGGATCTGATTGTTGGTTTTCGGATAATCCACAAAGATTTTTAGGGAAAAAATATAAAGCCGAAGATTTTGAAAAATTAAGTGATATAGTTGAGGTTTGGTTTGATAGTGGTTCAACTCATTCTTTTGTTTTAGAAAAAAGAGATGATTTAAAATGGCCAGCTTCAATGTACTTAGAAGGTTCTGATCAACATAGAGGTTGGTTTCATTCATCTTTATTAGAATCATGTGGCACAAGAGGTAGAGCTCCTTTTGAGACCATTCTATCCCATGGGTTTGTGGTGGATGGAAAGGGTCTTAAAATGTCTAAATCATTAGGAAATGTAATTGCACCTGAAGATATATTGAAAAAATATGGTGCTGATATCTTAAGAATATGGGTTGCTTCATCCAATTATGCTGAAGATTTAAGAATTGATTATGGAATTCTAGAACAACATTCAGATTCCTATCGTAAAATTAGAAATACTTTTAGATATTTGCTTGGAAATCTTAATGATAAATTTGATGATATTAAATTTGATGAAATTAAATTACATGAACTTCCAGAATTAGAACAATTTATGTTGCATAAAATTTATGTATTAAATCAAAATTTTAATCATTATTTCAAAAATTATGATTTTCATAATCTTTATAAAGAACTTTTAAACTTTTGTACTGTAGATTTATCTGCCTTTTATTTTGATATTAGAAAAGATACGCTATATTGTGATCCAATAGACTCTCCAAAAAGAAAATCTACAATAATGTTATTAAATATTATTTTAGATTCATTATTAAAATGGTTTGCTCCAATACTTTCTTTCACAACTGAAGAAATTTTTAAACTTATTTCACAAAATAAAAAAAGTATACATTTACAAAAATTTTTAAATTTTCCTCAAAGCTTTCATAATGATAAGTTAAATTCTAAATGGACTGAAATTTTAAAAATTAGAAACGAATGTAATATTAGTATAGAGGAAATTAGAGCCTCAAAAGAGATTGGCTCAAGTCTTGAAGCAAATTTAGAAATTTATTTAAATAAAAAATTTCAAGAGATTATAAATAACATAGATTTTGCCGAAATTTGTATTACATCGAACGCTAAGATAATTTATGATGAGGGGCAAGAAGTTAAAGTTAAGGCAATTAAAGCAACTGGAGAAAAATGCCCAGTTTGTTGGAAAATTAGTAGAATGCCCTGTATTCGTCACTCATAATGAATTTGACTTATTTCTCAAATTTAACAAAAAATTTTTATATAAATATTTTTAGTATTTTTTTCATTTTTTTTTTAGACAGAATTTCGAAGTTATATGTAATTTATTTGCATGATAAAAACATTGGAGGAGACTTATATTCGTCAGATTATTTGAATATCAATTTGATTTGGAATGAGGGTATTGCTTTTGGTTTATTTGCTTTTGAAGAAAGTAAATTTTATAATTTTCTAACATTATTTATTTCATTAGTCATATCTGTGCTTATTTATATGCTAATTAAATCAAATGGAGTGAAAAGGTTTGCTTTACTTATAATAATTGGAGGAGCATTAGGGAATTTGTACGATAGAGTCATTTATTTGGCAGTCCCTGATTTCATAGATTTCCATATTGGAAATTTTCATTGGTTTACTTTCAATATTGCAGATATATTTATTTCTGTTGGAGTGATTTTTATGATTTTATTAGAGTTTATTGATAATAATAAAGATAAAATAAATGAATAAAATAAAAACTATACTAATTATTTTTTCTCTAGCTTTTTTATTAGGCTGTCAATCATTACAAAAATCTATTGCTCCAACAAAAAAAGCTGGTGGTGATGAATTTTTAGTAAAAAAGAAATCTCCATTAGTAATGCCACCAAGTTACAATGAGCTTCCACAACCCAGTCAAAATCAAAGTCAAGATACTGACAATTCACAAGATCCAGATATTAAATCTTTAGTTATAAATAAAAGTCCAGAGATAAAAAAACAAAATGATAACTTGAATTCTGTTAGTTCCTTAGAAAGTTTAATATTAAAAAAAATCCAAGATGAATGATAAGTAAAAATATTATTTTAAAAAATTTTTATTCATTAAAAAAAAATAAAAAAATTAAATTAGAATTAAATAAAATTTTAGACTCTAAAAATGAGGTTATCAATTCTCTTAAAAAGGAATTTAGATTAAATTATGATTTAAAAAAATTAAAAATTAAAAAAAAATTCAATTTAAGAATAATTGGTATTGGAGGTTCAATTTTAGGGGCAAAAGCTATTTTTAGTTTTTTAAGTAATACTATTAAAAAAAAAATTAGTTTTATTGATAACTTAGAAATTGATAATTTTAAGCAAACAAAAAAAAACTTTACAAATTTAATAATATCCAAATCAGGAAACACACTTGAAACGATTGTTAATTCTAATTTGTTAATTAAAAAAAATGACCAAAATATTTTTTTGACTGAACAAAAAGAAAATTATTTAAATTCATTAGCTCAAAAATTGAAATCAGAAGTTATTAGCCATAATAATTTCATTGGAGGCAGATATTCCGTTTTATCAGAAACAGGAATGCTTCCAGCTGAATTGATGGGCTTAGATGTTAGTCAATTTAAACAGCTAAATAGTTTA
>Ga0181557_1002130_pt1 | contig 21041 bp, 18 predicted proteins | sample 011ome_23_FD_148632 | JGI IMG/M metagenome (GOLD analysis project Ga0181557, IMG submission 148632) | Coastal salt marsh microbial communities from the Groves Creek Marsh, Skidaway Island, Georgia - 011506CT metaG (spades assembly) | ecosystem: Environmental > Aquatic > Marine > Intertidal zone...
ACCCTATACAGAATAAAACATACCTCTAGTACGAGTATGTGATCGAACGATAAAGATATTTATATTACACAATAACGTACATGGATATAGGTACATGTCCCATACGTTCCGTATGTCCGATACACCATCGTCAGCCTATACCCTAAGGACGCGCGGATCGGGAGGATCGGGATCGATCGATCTCGATCGCGACGACGCCGCGCGCGGCACAAAACGACGACCATGATGCACGCACACGCGCGAGGACGCGCATTCGGGTCGATCGCATCGCGCGCGTACGCCGCGGCGGCGCAACCCGCGCTGGGGACGACGACAAAGGCGGACAAAGCGCCGGGATTCTTGAGCGCGCTGTTCGCCGGGTCCAAAGCGACGGTGTTTCCACCGATGGGCGAGCCGTACGGCGCGTCCGGGATCGGGGCCAACACCGATGCGGTGGCGGCACCGACGACGAGCGTGACGGTGCTCGCGAATGGAGCGACGATTGCGAGCGAGAACGCGCCGCGAGGGGCGACGGTGGCGCTCGGGGCGTACGCAAACGTCGGGAGCGAACGCGAACGCAGCGGGTGGCAGAGTGGGTTTACGCACGCGCTTGAGCGTGCGGCGTTTCGTGCGACGAAGAATCGTACGACGTTTCGTGTGACGCGGGAGTGTGAGGTGATTGGAGCGACGTTGAGCGCGAGCGCGAGTCGAGAGCAGTTTTCGTATGCGTGCGACGCGTTGAAGACGCACGTGCCGGCGGCGGTGGAGCTGTTGTTGGATTGCGCGATTAATCCGAGATTGCATAATCATGAAGTCGAGGAGGTGGTGAAGGCTATGCAAGCTGAGGTGAAGGAGTTGCATGAGAATCCGCAGGCGTTGTTGATGGAAGCTACGCACGCGACGGCGTACTCTGGGGGGTTGGGCAACGCGCTCGTCGCGCCGACTGGGGATTTATCTCACATTACCGGTGATGCCTTGCGAGAGTTTGTGAGCGAGAATTTCACCGCTCCGCGCATGGTTTTAGCCGCGAGTGGGTGCGAACACGACGAGTTGGTGCGCATAGCCGAACCTATGTTGTCGACGTTGCCCGCGGGCGAAGGCGCGCCGGCGACGCCCAGCGTCTACGTCGGCGGAGACTACAGACAAAAGACTGATTCTCCGATCACGTCCATCGTGCTCGGGTTCGAGTTCAAGGGTGGTTGGCGCGATACCAAGGCGTCGACTGCGATGACCGTGCTCACGATGTTGCTCGGTGGCGGCGGAAGCTTTAGCGCGGGCGGTCCCGGGAAGGGCATGTACTCGCGCTTGTACACGCGCGTGTTGAACCGCTACTCGTGGGCGCAAAACTGCACGGCATTCCACAGCATCTTCAATGATACTGGGATCGTAGGTATTTCTGCCATGGCGAACAGCGCGCACGTGGGCGACATGGTGAAGGTTATGGCGAGCGAACTTCAATCCGTCGCCGCCAAGGGTGGCGTGCAAGAGCAAGAGCTCGAACGCGCCAAGAACGCCACGGTGAGTTCGATTTTGATGAACTTGGAATCCAAGGCGGTGATTGCGGAAGACATTGGTCGTCAAATGCTCACGTACAAGTACCGTAAGAGCGCGGCGGACTTTATTGCGGAAGTGCGCGCGGTGAGCGCGGCGGATATCGCCAAGGCGGCGGCTGATTTACTCGCCTCCAACCCCACGGTGGCCATGTCTGGCGAGCTTCACGCCGCGCCGAGATACGAAGACATCAAGGCTATGTTTTAAGTAACAACAATAACTCAACTAAATCGACGAACACGACCATCGCTTTGGTCGTCGTCACATCCATGTATTAGCTTTCTTTATAATGAAAAAATGAAACGTTTCGTTCAAAAGCGCAAAAAATATTCAAGTTACTCGCCGCGACGACGAATCAAGACGCGAGCGCTTCAGCGAAAAGTTGGGACGACCGATGATGAAATTAAACGTATTGTTTTGGACATTACAACACGCACCCTTTGTCGTGACACGAGGTTTATTCGACTGGTGAATTTTGTTCTAGAAACACTGTAACCGCGCCGCCCTCGTTAGATCACGCACAACACCCCCAAACCATGACACAAATTTAAGCCTCCTCGGCAGCCTCCGCAGCCGGCGCCGCTTCTTCCGCGGGGCGCTCCATCTTCGTACCGACCTCTTCGCCGCTGTAATCACCGTGCACTTCCATGAGCTTGGTCAAGTCGAACTTCGGCGCCTTGAGAATCTTAACCTTGCGAATGTACACGTTTTGCAACGGGTAAATGCCAGAGCACGACTTTTCAATCTCCTTGCCGATGACTTCGGGGATGAACTTCAAGACGAGTTCCTTCAAGTCGCACGTGGTGCATTCGCGGGTGATGATCTCAACCATCTTGGCGCGGATCTTGCGGATCTGCGCGGATTGCGCGTAGCACGTACGCTTGGCCATGTCGACGCGACGCTTGGTGAAACCAATGCAAAACACGCGCAACGTGTACCCATCCGTCGTCTTGACGTCGACGAAGCACTCAATCAAAGAGAACCACTTGCGAACGAGCGAGCGGATCTTATCCGTGGTGAAGTCCATACCGGCAAAGTTCGTAAGCACGTTCTTCCCTTGCACGTCTTCGCACTTCAACTTCATCTTTCTGAAGCTTTGGTCCTCGTCGTTGTTCAAGTCGGCGAGGCTGACTTCAAAAACACGACCCTTGAGGCCATCCGAGGCAATCTGTGACGGACGAATAATAGAAAACTCGCGGTTAGTACGCGCCTACACACATTCGCGTCGCGCGCGCGCATCTCTCTAGGGTTTTCACAGCACACGCGCGATCGCACTCGAGAAATCACGCACCTTTGTCCCGGCCGTACGGCTCACCAAAGTCTTACCGATGTTACGCACAGAGAACATCGACGGAGCCTTGATATCATACCAATCCTTCTTCGTGAAAGGGTCGACACTGCGCGCGCGAAAACAAAGACACACGTGCATCACCGTCAGTCTCGCGATCCTCAAACCCCAAATCACCCCATCCTTCATCACGCGCGTTTCACCGCCCGACATCGCGTCTTCGCCTCGCACTACACCCGTATCCATCAACCCATATTCACTTTACATCACCGCCCATCTCGCACGCATCGCCTATCGCGCCCGACGCACGCCCAAACGCCGTTTTCGCGATCCCATCCGCGCCCGCTCGAGACCCTAAACGCGAATCACGTGCACGCATCCTTCACGCGCTCGTATACACCACACGCGACGAATGCGAGTCAACGCATCACGACGAATCACGTACGCCTTCTTCTTGCCGCCCTTCTTGCCCTTGGACATGCGTTTGTTCTTGCCGACCGCCATGGTTGCGGATCCGCGCGCGTCTGGAAAAGGCGGATGGCGCGACGCGAGCGACGACCAAAAAGTCGTCACCTAAACCCTCACCTAAACCCTCACCTAAACCCTTGTTTTACATACTATGCATGTACGAAACAGTATATGTGTGACACGAACACGGTGTCCTGTTTTACGCACACATAGGTGTATATGGTCACTGTGTACGGGTATGCACGCCCCAGCCCCGGTCGATCGGACACTCGGCGCGTGTCGCGTCTGGGCCCCCTCTGGCGCGCGCGTCGGCGGCACTACGACGCCGTTCGCGGCGACGATCGCCACCGCGTAGACGCACAGACGAGCGCTTGCTCTTTGTTGGTTCGTTTGTTGGTTCAACACACACGCGACGGCGCATCGGACGACGCGGTGACGACGATGTCGATGACGATGAAGGATTTTATCCGCGCGCCCATGGCGGCGGCGCTCGGGGGCGATTCGCGGGCGCCAGGCGCGCGAGGCGCGTTCGCACGACGCGCGCGAGGGTGGGCATGCGTGCCGCGCGTGGTGTCGCGCGCGACGCGCCCGGTGGCGGTCGCTGTGGATGGTGCGCGACGCCGTGGACGGGTGATTTCCATGGGGTATTCCATGGACCCCAACGCGTTGCCGACGTTTGGGGGCACGCCGGGACAACCAGGGGCGAATGGCGGGATGCCAGGGGCGAAAAAGTCAGCGACACCGCCAAAGCCGCCTGGTGGTGGGTTGATTATGCCTGGGATGGATGAATTTGATGATAGCGTGGTGACGAGAAATCCGCTCTCTGGCGGGTCGACGTCGGCGCCGGGTGGACGAGGGCCGATGCTCACGCACGACGGGTCGATGGCGGATCCTAGTAAGCCGATTCCGAAGGTTGGTGGCGAGCTTTCTGGGGCGTTTGAGCCATATAAGCCTCCGCCGACGTTTGATGCGGCCAAGGCGGATGAAACCGACCCTGAGCGTATGTTGATGATGCTTCGCGGACGCGTCGGGTTGTGGCACACGCTCGCAAGGTACATTCGGCCGTTGCAACAGCGAGGGTATCAGCCGAACGATTTGTTCGATGCCACGGGCATCGAGCCAAAAGAACAAGCGCAATGGATGACATGGTTGGCGTGCTATGCGTCTTTGAAGGAGTCACCAAAGTTTGCAGACGAAAAGCTCGAGTACTTTAGCGACGAATACGTCGGCGCGCCCAACCTGTCGCAAATCATGTACTTGCCATCCGCGGTGCGCGTGTCGGCGGCGGAATTTATCGTCGACAACGAGTTTGAGGAAATGCAATCTCGTGAACTCGTCAAGGCGTATGAAATCAGAAAGGCGAACGCCAACACCGTCGTGGCGCGTAGTTTTAACGAAACCCCTGGAGACATTTTAGCCTTCAAGGTCTACCGCGACATTCAAGAGTTGCAGCGCTACCAAGGTGAAGAGGAAGCTAAGCGCTTGTTCGACAAAGGTAGCAAGTATGCGGTGACGGAGACGGCTAAAGAGCGTTTGAAGAGTGCGTTTGACTTGTACGTGTCGCAAATCAATGGCCCCGCAAGTGTCGGCTTGAGCGCCGGCGTCGCGGGCGCATCTTCGGCGTCTGAGGAGGAGATCGAAGCCGCGGTGCAAGTCGTGCGTTTAGAAGAAGCCGAGATGGCATACCGCGCCATTCCTGTGCTCGGAAGCTTGAGCAAAATCACGTCCGCGAAGATTAAGTCGGCTGGCGCTTTGGAGAGGACTGGCGACATTTTTGGCGTCTTCAAGCCTTCGGGGAATAGCGACTGGGTGGCTTTACCCAACTGGGACCTCTTGGTGGATTCGGGCGAGCCGTTCGCGATGTATTGCGACGACACGTCTAAGCTTGACGTTGGTGGTATTAAAGACAAGTCTGAGCCCGCGCTTTTGATTGCTGACCGTAAATCCACGACGCCATCCATGGGACGATACTATTTGGTTGGCAAGAAGTCCTCGCTCGTCATGGCTGGCTCAGGGGGCAACGCCGAGACGGTGGAAATCATGAATGGGAAGGATATCTTGGCTGCGGAACGCAACGGTAAATCACTCAACACGCTCGCACGCATCGTGCTCGCCGTTCGTGCGCCCAGTCGCGGGGACGACGGCATGACTACCGAATTTGTGAGCTAAAAGGCAAAAAGCGCCTTTGCTCGCAAAAGAGAAAACAGAGGAGGCGAAAAAAAACGTTGGTTGCGCGCGCTGATGTAACATAATTTGACGATTCTTTTTAATGCTTTGCGTTTTTCGTTTGTGGTACTGTAGTATTAAAAAAGCTCTCCTTTCTAGCTCCGTCATGTTCCAGTCGTCGTCGGCGACGCGTACACACGATGAAGAGAAAAGAGTAAAACAGTGTTTTCACTCACTACTTCTTGTCCTTCTTTACCTTTTTCGGCTTCAACTCGGTGGCAATGAGTTCTACCATGGCCGCATCGGAAAGAGACTTGTCGCTTTGCACTTCTTGCGGCGCAAACGTCGTGATGCGGTCGTTGCCATTTTTCAAAACGAGAAACGTGCACTTGACGTGCGCGACGGCGACGCCATCCTTTTCGTGCAAAACCGGGTAGGCGTGCAACAAACCGTGGTTGCAGCACTCGACCAAACCAAACGCGGTACGCTTTTCTTGCAACGCGCGGGCGGAGAACGGCATGGTGGGGAAACGCTTGGAGATTTCAGAGAATACCGCGCGAGACGACGCCATCTTCAACTGGTAATTCTTTTCAATGGCGCGCTTGTAAACCTTGGTCTCTCTCTCATCCTTTTGCTTGGGCTTACCTTCGCCACTGGACAACACGATGTCCAGCGCATAAGTTTCGAACAATTCAATCGTCTCCGGATCAACCTTGTTTTCCGGCGAAGTCTTGTTCAAAATAACCTTGTTACCGTCGATGATGAAACGCTTCATGTTGTGCGTCATCACGCCTTCAACGACATTCACGCCAAAATCCTTCGCCACAGCCTCGATGACCTTCCCAATGTCGGCCGTACTCGCGCCAGGGCGAAGCTTACGGATGACAACCTCAGACGCTAAAGTCGCAGCCTTCATGACGTCTGCTTGCGCCCCCGTCGCCGGCGCCCCGATCGTCATCGTATCCGCCAAAGTCGCCACGTATCCATCGATGTGCGCCCCAAGATCAATCTTGATCGCATCACCCTCCGCCAAAACTTGCGTGGAATCCGCCCCTGGGGAGTTATGGCACACTTGCTCGTTCACGCTCACGCACGTCGGAAACGCCACGCCCTTTTCAACCTTGTTCCCATCCTTGTCCTTCTTATTGTAATACTTGCCCGTCTCACTCTCGAGCGCCTTATCACCGATATCGCACAAATCCACAACCTTCACGCCCGCTTTCGCCGCGTCTTTCACCGCCTTGAACGCGGCTGCGTCATGAAAATAAAACAAAGAAAAAACGCTCGCGGTCAGTCCCCAGCTCTCTCTCTCTCACGCGCGCGTCGCGTCGCGTCAATCACACGACTCCACGCACCATTGACGCAATCCGCGGCAATCTTATACTTGGTCACCACATCCGGCTGCATCGCGTCATCACACAGACGTCAGTCGCGAGACGAAACACACAAAACAGCAGCAGCAGCAGCAGCAGCAGCAGCAGCAGCAATCGACCAACATCATGATGATTATTCAAACGCTGACGACGAGTTGGCGAGTTCGAGACGTACGTTTTCGCACGTGTACTGCGTTTGGTCTTCTTCGCTTTCGAGATCGCTGTCGTACTCGGAATCACTCATGACTCTCGAACGTGCGTGCGACGGAATGGCGCACTCGCAGGTGGTTAGGGCTTTGCACTCAAAGCCAAAGCCGACGAAGCGTTAAATATTACAATAGCTGACGTCATTTAACGGATGTACTCCTTTTTGTCGATGAAGAGATGGCAAAATGGACAGCATCGTGTTTTCTGTCGTGGCTATTCGTGGGAAACGGTGATGGCGTGCGTTGACGTCGGTTACGTCGTCGCGCTCGCGCTTTCGGCGAGCGTCTTGGCGATGTTGAGCGACACTAAGACATTGGTGCTATCGCACACATGTGAACGTGCGAATTCTCCTTCTAAAGCATCGACGCACGCCACGAGTGCGTCGACGTAGGATGTTGCATCGAATGCATCCGCGGCGCCGAGGGCGGCGGCGGAGGCGAGGGCGCCGAGCGCCGCGCTCGCGAGGGCGAAATCGCCGCTTCCTTGGCTGTGTTGCTGGGATTTTATCGCGCGAACGACGTCGGATGAGATGTATTCGAATACATCTCGCGCGCCTTGACCATTGACGATGGAGTTGTCGCCTAAACCTCCCAAAAGAATTCCCGGGGCGTGGCGTCGATCGACGACGCGCGCGAGAAGATCTCGAGCGCGCGTCAACTTGTGCGAATGATGACGAATATCGCGCATAAACGCCCTCTTTGCCGATGCCTCGGCCAGCCTCGCTTGGCCTAGACATTTCCATTGATTCGCATACGCGTCTTCGAGCTGCACACGGATCTTGGCGTGGCGACGAGACGCGCCTTCGGCGTCTTCGGCGGCGTCGAGCAACGCTCGTACGCATTCGCACGCGTCTCGCGCGGCGGCGCTAATTTCAAACACACCGCAATCTTCATTGCCATTGATCGTCGGCGCACACGCGATTGATATCGATGATGACGAGTGGTACGTCGCACTCGACTCGCACGCACCGTCTCGTGTCTGCGCGGCGATGCGTTCGCTCGCTAAACACGCGGCATCGACGAGATGCGAAAACAACGCCGCCCGGTCGCCGTCGCTCGGAGCGACGTCGACGACAAATCGATAGAGCAAGGCATTTTGAATCAACCCAATCGCTCGGCGTTTATCGGCATTCGTCGTTGACGGATGCGTCCTCCACGTGGCAAACGCCTCGAGTCGCGTTCGCGCGTCGCGAATGAACGCGGCGCAGCAATGAAGAAACAAAAGCTTGGCTCCGACGAATTCGGCGTCGGCGTCGACGGGGTCATCGTCGGACTCGTCATTCTTCTCATTGTCGTCGTTTTGGTTCTCATCGTCGATACCGTATGCATCATCACTATCATCGTCGTCGTCCTCGTCGTCCTCGTCGTCCTCGTCATCAGAGATGCGTCGACTCCGTTTCTTCGCCGACACGTCTGGTGTCGACGTCGGCCTCCGTCTCCGCGCGACGGCGTCTCCATCGCCGAGCGCCTCGACGCCGCGCGACCCAGCCGCGGCGTACACCAACGCAGTGTTAAAAATAACCCAATCTCGTTCAGCCCCGCTCGCGTGGGCGGGTATCAACGTCGTGGATGACGTTGATGTCATCGAGCGTTTCGTCGTTTCGCCTCGAGTCGAGCGTTCGGCGTTATCCAACGGCGTCCACGCGTCGGGATGTATGCGTAACGTTCGAGGTTTGAGCGCATCCCGCGGTGCGTCCGCGTCGACATCAATAACATCTCGCCGCCGACGCTTCGCATTGGCGCCATCACCCCCCCCATCGTCGTCGTATTCATCATCAAATGAAATCGCGCGCGCTCGAGCGTCGCATCGAGCGAGCGCTCGAATCGCCGCGCGCGCGTTCAATCCATCCTTCACCGTCGCCAACCCATGTCGTCGGTCGCGCATACACACATCTATTAATCGACTATATGCGCTCGGTTGCGGCACCTTGGTGCATTCCACGCGCATCGCCGTCGTTAATGCCTCGATGTATCGCGCGTCGGCGCGTCGCTCCGCCGCCGCCGCGTCTCGTTCGCGTTGCTTTGACGTCTGCCTACGTCGAGCAGATGCTCGATATGACGCCGCCGACGCCACGCCCGCATCGGCGAGAGATTCACTCTCGGTGTTCACGTAATGCATGGTGAAATCATCCAGCATTGGCGCGCGCACGGCGCGTTCTAATCGTTGTTTCGATGCTTTCACCTGTCGCTGGGACGCATCGTCACCATTCATCACCCTTTCGTCGTCGTCGTACTCGAGCACGATGGGCGAAAACGCCTCGGCGAGCGTGAGTTGGATTTTTTGTCCGCTTGCGGGCGTCGCACGGCGCGGTGCGGACATGTGACCGTCGTGCGCGTCGTCGAATGACGATTCGATGGCGTTTAAATTTAAAATCTTGAACTTGTAATCGTCATTACGCGACTGACGACCGCGTGAGACGTCGATGGCGTCGGCGGCGTCAGTGGCGTCGCGCGGTGGCAGTGCGCCGTCGACCACCGGGCGGCGGCGGTCGCCGATCGCGTCGACGGCGCGACGCGCGACGACTTTGTCGTTGCAAGCATCACAGGCATCAGCGTGCGTGGTTGTTTTGGGATGCGATATCGACGCGACGCGACGCACGAGCGCGGCGCTCGGCGCGCGCCTAGGTGTGCGCGTAGTGTGCGTCACGTACGACGGCGCCGCGCGACGCCACGACGATGAAATCGGCGTCGAATGCGCCGACACTGATGATGCGAACGGTGACGTCGAATGGGTCGCGTTGCGCGGGGCGACGAGCGAGGAGGCGAGCGCGATCGTGTTCGACCCCTCGCAAGGGTTACTGAAATGCTTGAATATCACCACGTGTGCGCTGTGCGTGTTCGGCGTTTCGCGCGAGCTCGCGCTCGGGAGCGACGGGGAGACGGCGTCGGCGTCCGCGAGACGAGGCGGCCGAGCAGCGAGCGTGTGTGGAATTCCAACCGTCGTGGCGACGGTACCGACGACATCGCGCGCGGCGCCTATTGATGATGCGATTGATGCCACGTGCGACGTCGTGCGCGCGTGCTTGGGTGCGCTGGGGGCGATGACAACGGATGAGCACGCCATCTCGAGCGTCGGCGCGAGAAATTGGCCGCGCGCGCACTTTCCATTTCCATCGCTCGGTCGATGGGCTTCTCTCGGCGCGTCGCGAGAATTGGCGTTTCGTGACGACGAACTCGCGGCGAGCGTGTTGACGCCGCCGACGGCTGACGTTGGATTCGGGGCCAACGCCGATTGTTGGTCTTTGGGTGGACTCGGCGGCGTTTCGCATTACGCCGACGCCGCCGACGTCGACGCGATTTCACCCGAGCGCGCGAGACAGGTGCTGCGAGACGCGTTTGCCGACGCAGACATCTACGTGGCTGTGTCTGCGCCACCCAAGCGACGCGGCGGGGTGAAATTTCACGCGTGTAAGCCTGGGGTGTTGTGGAGGCAAGAAGCCGTGCGCGCGCTGCGGTCGAGCGACGACGACGCGTCCGTTTCGATGACGGCTGCCGCCGCCGACGACAAGGATACCTTTGGACGTTCGCTCCCGAGACAAAATCTAGGCGACGCGTCGGCGTCCGATGTCGGCGCGCGTTTCGTGTCCCAGCTCGCCACTGAGAAACTCGTCAACGATCGACGCGCAAAGGCGCGCATGGACGACGAAGACGACAAAGACAAAGACGACATCGCGCGGCGCCGACATCCATCCGACGCGCTTCCTCGAGCGTTCGTCCTCACGCCCGGTACCATTGTCGCCGACGACAGCCCTCGAGGCGACGTCGATGTCGTCATCAGTGGTGGTGTCGCCGTATCCATCGTCAACACCTGGCCCCACGCGCACGCACTTTCGCTCGTCGACGCCGTCGTCGTCGAAAGTCTTCGCGAACATCCGACGTCTGGCGTGCCGCTTTGGTTATGCGAGGCAGAGGACGACGATGCCGGCGTGTGAGACGCGCGTCATTAGAAATAGAAATAAATACATAGTACACCTAGTCATAGTAGCACAATCATGCGTTCGATCACGCGCGGGCGTCACGTATATAGAATCATCGTAAAGCGCGCGCTCGACGCCACAACGCGACGCCATGGACATCGACGTCGACGACGCCGATCGCGGCGACGCGTCACCGGCGACGACGAGCGCGGCGGGTGCGTCGACCGCGACGTCGTCCGCGGCGTCCAGGGCGTGTCCGAACCCAGCGTGGACGCGCGCGCCGTGGGACGTTGAACGACGAGGACAACTTTTTCAAGCTTCGACGACGACGTTTACGACGCGCACGCGGTCGACGCTCGGCATCGTTCGCGAATGCGACGACGACGAGAACGACGACGCACGCGGTGTCGGCGGTGATGCGTCGCCGGCGATGTTACCCCCGAAACGCCCGACGATGCAGACGAGAACGATGCCGCTGGCGGACGCCTCGACGTCGACGTCGGCTCGAAGTTGGGACGAATGCTATCGCACATCGCAAGACATTCGATGCGAACGCCAGCGCGGAACGTTTCGAGTGTACACGACGATGTCCGCGTCGTCGTCCGCGTCGTCGTTCGCGGGCGAGGACGTGGTGTATTTAGTGTGCTTACACGGGTGTCCGTACACGTCGATGACGTGGGCGCCGTGCGCGGAAGTCGTACGCGCGCGACGACGTATGGCGCACGGCGACGCGGGTGATTCGACGCGTACCACCGCGTCAGGGCGAATGGAGATTGTGGCTATAGATTTACGCGGACACGGGGCGACGACGTGCGATGATGGCGACGGAGCGGTGACATTTGATCCAGACGTCATGGCTCGGGACGCGTACGAGACGTCGCTCGAGGTGTTCGCGCGTTTGGGACATTCGCGGGAGAATCCTGCCAACGTGGTCGTCGTAGGGCACAGTATGGGTGGTGCCATCGCCGCGCGTCTCGCGGGTTTACTCGAGACGGCGCCATGTGATCGCGACGAGGACGAGGCGCGCGTGATGTCGTTGCGCGGATTAGCGCTCGTGGACATTGTCGAAGGCTCGGCGACGCGCGCGTTGCCTTTAATGCGAGCGTTTATCGAAGCTCGACCGACATCTTTTGATTCGCTCAAACATGCGATGATTTGGGCGATGAGTAAGGGTGGTGGTACGACGAACGCACACTCGGCGGCGATATCGTTGCCGTCGCAATTACGCGTTGAGCGTGACGACGACGGGCGCGAGCGTTTCGTCTGGCGCACCAATCTTCGCGCCACCGAGCCGTACTGGATGTCCTGGTACGAAGGTTTATCTCAACGGTTCCTCGCCGTGCGCGCGCCCAAACTGCTTTTACTCGCCGGTAGTGATAGACTCGACACCGCCTTGACGATTGCGCAAATGCAGGGAAAGTTTCAAATGACGCTTTTACCCAAAGCCGGGCACGCGATTCAAGAGGATGATCCAGAGGCGGTGACGACGGCGTTGGAAAACTTTTGCTCGCGATTCGTATTTAGCCGCAGCAGCAGCACGCCGCGATAGTTGGGTAGAGATAGAGAATACACACATGCATGTAGTAGTTGTATATTAAATGGATTGGTGTTGATTATGCGTATCGTCGTCGTCAGAGGCTTGAATCGAGCTTCCGTACGACGCGCCTCGGTCGTCCACATCAAAGTCGTCGTCCTCGTCGTCCTCGCGCAACAAGTATTGTCGCATCGGGCGACAATATTCATCCAAGTCATTGATGTCTATATCATCAGTATCGTATGCACTGCGTTCGGCGTCTTCCTCGTCCTCGCGTGCGCTATATTCATCATCATCAATACCATCGGCATCCGCGTAGCCATCCTCGCCTTCCTCTTCCTCTTCCTCTTCCTCTTCCTCTTCCTCTTTACCGACGCGTCGCTTGACGCGCAGACGTCTCTTCGCACACTCTTCACGCACATCTCGCACATCCTTGCCCAATTGATCCAAGAATAACCCCATTTCTGGTGGAAACGCATCCAACGCGCGATTCTTCTCCATGTATTCCAACACGTCGACGTTGTCATTACAGAACGCCTCACGAATCATCCGCCAGCACGTCTCTACGTCAATGCGCGTCTTCACGCGCTCGCACACGAATTGTAACACGCGTATGTGTCCTTGTCGTGCGGCGTACAACGCTGCGTCTTGCGTCACCACCGCGCCCCGCGTCGCGCAGTACTCCAAGCATTCCACATGTCCATGGTACGCCGCAATGTTGCACGACTGCGCGTCGAACGCCGCGCGCCCGGATTTCACCAGGCGCTTGATTTCTGAGACATTGCCTCGCGCGAGCGCTTCTTCGATCGTGGTGCACGGCTCGAGGCGTGGGAGAGGGGCTTTGCCACGGGAGGATTGGCCTGTCCAAATTTGTTCGAGCGGCATGGTGTGAGGATTGGCGTCGGCGACGAGGCGCGGATGAGACGGGCGAATGATCGTGATCAAAGGATTGATGACATGTGTTGTACTATTACTACTGTACGACTTCAATGATGATGATGATGATGATGGTTAACACGAGCACGATGTAGAATATGTTCTTTCCTTGATTACGTGCGCCGCTTTACGCGAGTTCGCTGAGCGACAACGATCCGAGCCATTCGCTGACGGTGTCATCGCCAGGTTCACCCGCGGCAAAGCCGTGTAAATCTAAAGCCCCAGGCTTGAGACCGGCATATTTCACTTCCTTGAGCTCGACTAACGCCGCACCGCAGAATTCGCGCCTATACATGACGTCTTCGATGCCAGAACCCGCGGCGGTGATGAAATCCAACGCCACGGCGTTGGCGGCAACCACCTTGGCAACCACCTTGGCTAACAGTTTAGGCGCCATCGGAACGTCAATAGCGACGTCATCGAGCATGGATACCACGTCACCGATGGCCATTTCGAGTGTGGACGTTTCAAACCCACCACTGGTGAAGCACGCGGCTAAGAGCTTGCCGATGGCGTCGGCGATTTTCGCAGAGGAGACGTTGACGACATAATCCACCAAGGCTTTCGCAATGGCGTTCTTCGTTTCTCCCTTGTCAGGCGTACGCGCAATCAAATCGGCAATGCACAACAACGCTTCGGAGATGTCACCAACGGTGGCGTACTCGTCAATGAACGAGTTGATCTTTTGCTCGACTTGTTCGGCGTCGTAGGATGAGCTCGACGCGCCGCCGGCGCCGCCGCCGAGCGCGGCATCAATCGCCGCGTCAGCCTTGGCTTCAGCGCGCAACTTGGCGTCGCGACGCATGTCGTCTTCAAGCATCGCTCGAGTCGCCGCCGTGGGTAACACCACCGAGTGTGCGGGCTTTTCGTACGGGCCTTGCAAAGAACCTGAACGCGCGTTGGCGCTGTTCGCCGGCCCTTCGGGGAACAAGATTTCATCCGACACAGCGGGGGAAGACGTGAAATCGATCTCTTCGGACGCCTTTTTGGCTGCGGGCTTGTTCGCGCGCACCACCCAGGCGTTGCTGCGGAGCTCGATGACATCACGGCACATGAAGCGCGTGCGCGTATCAACCTCCATCGACTCAGCGAGCACATTCAAGCGCGCAAAGTACATATCCATCACCGCCTTGTTCGTCTTCGGACTGGCTTCCAATTCGCCGCCACACGCCGTCATGAGCGCGCACAACGCTTCGATGTAGTCTTCGCACGGCACGCTGCGCGGTTCTCCTAACAATTCAGAAGAAATCGCGTGCACGAGGGAGGCGCCGACGACGGAGCGCTTGAACAATTCGCCGACTAAACGCATGACGCCGACAATCTTCGAACGCGCGCGCTTGGCTTGCGCATCACGATCGCCACGTTCAGCCACGGCACCCAAAGTTTCGCGCGCCAAGGTGGAGTTTTCAAACTCATCTTGCGCGGCGGAAATCAACGTCTTTTTAAACCCAGAGCCCAACGCACCGTGCAACTTTGCGCACAAATCGGCGTACACGCCGACGTACTGCGCCTCGTATGCCGCCTTGTCGAACACCATGGATATCAACGCCTCGATGACGCTCGCATCCGTCAACGCGCATTCCGCCATCAATTGTTCCACGAGCTTATCAAACGTCCCCCGAGACAACTTGTTCAACGCGGATTTTATCGCGCGCTTGCTCTTCTCGGCGTCGAGCGTCTTGACGACAGCCGCCGCCCCCGGTGCCGGTGCCGCCGCCGCCGCCCCCGCCGCCGCCTCCGGCACAGCATCGGTGATCTTCGCCGCCACCGGCGCGTCGCTCTCGCCAGCACCATCCTTTTTCTTCGGCTTCAAGTCCTCCTTCACGTGTCGCCCCCACACCGATCCTTCAGCCTTTTCAATATCGGCGTTGAGCTGATTCTTCACCACCTCCAACGTCGACGTCGAGAGTTCCACGGGCAACACGCACTCGAACGATGGGTCTTGGCTTATCGCGATCAACGCCGCCTTGTCGTACGCGTGCGTCGGCGCCGTCGAGGACGAGGACGAGGACGATGGTGACGACGAATCCCCGGGCGCGGCTGCGGCGGACGCGCTCGTCACCGCCGTCGTGGCGGACGCCGACGCCTTCGGCGCGCCATTCGGCGTCGAGCCTTGGGCGAAAGATTCGTACACTCCGCTCTGCGGTCGAAGCGATATGGTTGTCATCGTCGTCGGTCGTCGAGGCGCGGTGTGACGTCGTCCGTCGCCGCGCGTCGTCGTCGTCGTCGTGAGGTTTTGCTGCTCTTTAATTTATACCCGTAACTTTTCACACCATAGTCATACGCCGAGTTAGGTTAACTTTGAAAGGTGCCTTTAAGGTCTATAAAGGACTATGAAGGACTATTAGCTCAGTTGGAAGAGCGTCAGACTTCGATCATCAGCGTAGCGAATACGCCGCGTGTGACGCCATCTGAATGTCGCGGGTTCGAGCCCCGTATGGTTCATCTTTTTAAGCCTATATATCATCCCTTTTTTAATGGAAAATGTACCCAAGCAGCGCCGGCGATTGGACGTCTCGCGTTGATGCGCGCAGACCTCTGCGCGCGCGATGGACGCCCCATCGCGCACCCGCGACGGAGAACACTCGAGAAAACATTTTTTTGTGTCGTGTGCTCGATGCTAGTGTATTACAACGATGGCTCGTTCTGTGTGTGTGTGTGTATTGATCGTCGTGAACGAACGAGCGAAGAAAAAAATCGTGCGTCATCTGGAGTCGAGAGTCTCCAAACGTCGTTATTTCTTCTTCGTGGGCGATCGCTTCGCCGCCGCCGCAGCCTTTGCAGTAGGCTTGCCCATAATTTCTTCTTCACCGCTAGGTCCGATAGCCATCTCTTTGACCATATCCGCCATTTCATCGCTGTCTAAAAAGCTCAGCGATAGTTGTCGATTGAGCAAGTCGCCGCCGCCGTCGTTGACATCCGAGATGCCTTTAATGCTCGATTCGAGGAGTGAATTTACGAACGCATCGTCGCGTTCGTCGAGACGCGCGGCGTCGAGTTCGCCTTCGTAAGACATATCCTCAACCATGTGACGCAAACCTTCATTCGTGGGGGACTTGAGGAATTCGTGCCACGGCAACGTCGCCGCCGCATTCATCACCGGCGTCGTCACGCCCATCGTCGCATCGTCCCAGTGCTCGTCATCGATTTCTTCCAACGATAATGGCGACGGGGGGATCATAGGACTATCCGGCGCCGCGCTATCGTTGATGCTTCCGGCTGGGCCTTCAAGCGTGGGTAAGAATCTCGGCGCCGTGCGTCTCTTGCGAGAACTCAACGCGGCGTTGGCGTCCAAACCAGCCAAGCCACTCTCACGCAGAGCTGCGTTGATGTTCTCCCCGTCATGTACCGCTTGTACGAAGTGTCGCATTTGAGTTTGAAAGTTTTCCGTTTCCTTCAACCGCACACTCATCCTCGCCACTTCTTCTCGTTGCGTGTGCTGCGTCTCGCGCAGGCGCATCACCTCCTTGAGCAATAACAGCCTGTCGCGTTTCAATTGTTCGACTTCAGTGACTAGCCCACCGTATGCGCCGAGTTCTATGCTATCTTGATGGTGTTTTAACGCTAATGATCCAGCCGCACCACCACTCGCACCAGCCTTACTCGATCCCGCGCCGCCCTTCTTCGTCGCGCCCGCCGCTTTCGCCTTGCTCGACCGCGGCGCGTCGTGCCTCTTGAGCGTCGTCAACAACTCGGGTTTAGCCTTTTCAAACCCTTCCACGCCAAACTCGTAGCGATCGGAATGACACTTACGAAAGCCATAGTTGTTCAATTGCCGAACGAAAGACGCAAAATTCGAGTGTTTAAACGTCTTTGGCAAATACTCAGTCTCCAGCACGTCTGGTTTCCAAACCGTAAACGTCCGCCCGTGTTCGTTCCACGAAATCACATCGTTCGACGTCTCATCGCTCACCAAGTTCCACGTTTTCCTATATACATGTAGAAGTCACGACGAATTGTTAGTTACCGCATGTACCATGTATAGCACGCGTCGTCGTCGCGGCGATGTCACCGTCGACGGGACGCGTAAGGGGACAGAGCGATGACGACGATGATGACATCATCATCATCATCATCATCATCTTTCCCTCGTCTCGACGCATCACCCTCGTCGCATCCGCGTGTCGTCGCACACAGCACACAACATCACGTCACGTCGTCGTCGTCGTCGCCATGCCCCCATACGCGCGCGTACGAACGGTACACGTACCATAAGAATGGGCTCACGTTCACCGTCGCGAACGGCGTCGTCGTGCCCGTGGCGCTGCCCGGCTGTGCGCTCATCGCGTGCTACTATCACGACGACGTGTGCGTGTGTGCGTGCGTGAGCTCGTCGTTTGTTTGTCTGTTCGTTCTTTCGTTCGTTCGTTCGTTCGTTCGTCGTGGCGTGACGTCGTGTGTCGTGTGAGGGCACTTTTGCTTTTGCTTGAGCTTGAGCTTTCGCTTTCGTCTTCGCGCCTTCGCGCCTTCGCGGGGGAGGATGGGCGCGTGGTGTTGCACTCGCGTGAAGATTATTACGAAATCTATACACGCGTTGATTACAATACACAATACGATGCACCGCGAATAGGTGATGGCGATGGCGATGGGGGCACGCGGCGAACATTGACCGAGACGGATGCCTACGCCGCCGCCGCGCGCGCGACGTCTTCGTCAAACGCCTCCATGTAGTTTAATATGCTCTCCTTGACCTCACTCGCGGTGGTGTTCTTGCCGTAGAATGTCACGAAATCGCCTCTCGGGTCGACCAAGTACGTGATGATGGAGTGATCGACCAAGTAATCCTTTTTGGCTTTTTCGTCACCCGTTTTTCGATAGTAGACGCGGTATTTGCGCGCGGCGTTCCCGCACGCGTCTTCAGAGCCAGTCAAGCCAATCATATCCTTGTGAAACTCCTTGACGTATTCATTCACGCGCTTCTTGTCGTCTCTGTACGGATCGATGGTGATGAATACCGGAACGAGTGGGTAATCGCCGCGGCGGGTCCTTGATGTCCCGGCGTCGCGCGTCGTCTTTGCGCGCGCGGCGTTGACGCCGTCCACGACTTCTGCTACTTTTTCCAATTCATCGGGGCATATGTCAGGGCAATAGGTGAAACCAAAGTACAACAGCGCAAATTTTCCGTGTAAATCTCGATCGGTAAATCGCTTACCCGTGGCGGCGTTGGTGAGCTCAAACGCGCCTCCGACGGCGGCTTTCCCGCCGGCGACGACGCCGCCCGCGCCGCCCGCGTATGCACCCCCTTTATGCGCCGCCACGGCGTTGAGCCGCCGCTGTCGCTCGACATCATATGCGTACAAGCACCCAGCACCTGTGAGCGACACTAAAACTAACGACACCCAACCCACCGGGCCTTTATTCGCGCCTGGTGTCGACGATGACGATGCGAACGAACGACTCGCACCACTCGGACTGGCGCGCGCGATGCCGTGCGCGACGCGACGGGTGAGTGTGCGAAACATGACGTTTCAAATGCCGCCGCCGTGCGATGCGGGGACTGACTACTACGTATTCTACTACAGCACGTTGGTGATGATGTTGCTCGTCGTAGTAGCGCGGCGAGTCGCGGTGTGACGCGAGCGCTCGACTGCGACTGCGTTCTCGTCGAGTGGGATTTTATACTAGGAGTGACAGGAGTACTGTAGTAGTAATTGGACATACGATCAATTAAAAATGTGTTTAAAATCGGTGTTGGAAATGTGAAGCGATGCAAAAATAGTGTGAAGAAGACGAAGACGAAGACGTACGTAATGTACGCACGCACGTCGTCGTCGCCCGCTCAAATGCAAATTTAGATGCGAGCCATGGCGCGTTGTGCCGCGGCGATGGTGGCATCAATGTCCGCCTCGGTGTGCGCCAAAGACGTGAAGCCAGCTTCGTACTGAGACGGCGCCAAGTACACACCCTCTTCTAACATGGCTCTGTGCCAGCGGCCAAACTTTTCGGTGTCGCTCTTCGCCGCGTCGGTGAAGTTCTTGACCGGACCTTCTTGGAAGAAGAAACCAAACATACCAGAGATGTGGCCACCGCACACCGCGTGGCCGTTGTCGCGGCCAGCCTTCAAGATGCCCTCGATCAAGCGACCGGTGATCTTATCCAAGTATTCGTACTGACCCGGTTCGGCGAGGATGCTCAACGTTTCGATACCCGCCGTCATCGCGAGCGGGTTACCAGACAACGTACCGGCTTGGTACATCGGACCCGCCGGCGCAACCATGTCCATGATATCACGGCGACCACCGTAGGCGCCGACCGGCATACCACCACCGATAACCTTACCCATCGTGGTCAAGTCGGGCGTGACGCCCCAGTATTCTTGCGCGCAGCCCTTGGCGATGCGGAAACCAGTCATGACTTCGTCAAAGCACAACAAAGCACCTTCAGCCTTGGTGACTTCACGGAGACCTTGCAAGAATTCTTTGTCCGGGACGATGAAACCAGAGTTACCGACGACGGGCTCGAGGATGACACCCGCGATTTCACCCTTGTGTTCGGCGAACAACGCCTTGACTTCATCCAAGTTGTTGTACGTGGCGCAAAGCGTCGTGTTGGTCGCCGCGGCCGGCACACCCGGAGAATCCGGAAGGCCCAAAGTGATGACACCAGAACCCGCCTTGACGAGGAAAGGATCGGCGTGACCGTGGTAGCAACCTTCGAACTTGATAATCTTGTCGCGGCCAGTGTACGCGCGCATCACGCGCAACACGGACAAGCACGCTTCGGTACCAGAGTTACAGAAACGAACCATTTCCACGGACGGCACGGTGTCGATCACCATTTGACCGAGCGTGTTTTCCAACTCGCACGGCGCACCGAAGGACGTACCCTTGTCGATTTGTTCCTTCAACTTTTTGTTCACGCGCTCATTCGCGTGTCCGCAGATAGCCGGTCCCCACGATCCCACATAATCAATGTACTTGTTGTTATCCACGTCGAACGCGTACGCATCCTTCACGCGTTCGAAGATGATCGGTTGACCACCAACGCTCTTAAACGCGCGCACCGGGGAGTTCACCCCACCCGGTAAGATATCTTGCGCCGCCTTGAAGATTTCCGCGCTGCGCGTCGTGTTCAGCGATGACGCCTTGGGCGCGGCATCGACCGCGAGCACGCGCACGCTCGCGCGGCGCGCCTTCGCCGTCGCGGTCGTCGTCTTCAACGACACAACTTGAGTGAATTGGTGCGTGGCGAACATCGTCGGTCGTCGTCGTCGTGGGTGTTTATGTCGCGCGAGGTCTCGCCCACGACCCGAGGCTCGGTCGTCGTCGTCGTCGTCGTCGGTCGTCGGTCGGTCGTCCTGACCGTCCTGACCGTCGTCGTCGTCGGTGCACCACGGTCCCATATACGACCCCGTGCGTGACCCATGTACGTGTACATCACCCATATGGGTGATATGCGATATACATCATCATCGCCCTCGAGGGGGATGCCACATGTCCGAACACGACGATCCCCACCCCCTTATGCCTTATCCACACCATGTCTGTCGCATCTAAATGAGATCTCTCGACATCTCGGGGCGATGGGGGTGGTCGATGTGTTCGGACATGTGGTATCACATCATCCGACAGACGCCGCCATCGAACGACTCACGACGACGACTCACACGACGACGACGACGAC
>Ga0181557_1002151_pt1 | contig 20929 bp, 15 predicted proteins | sample 011ome_23_FD_148632 | JGI IMG/M metagenome (GOLD analysis project Ga0181557, IMG submission 148632) | Coastal salt marsh microbial communities from the Groves Creek Marsh, Skidaway Island, Georgia - 011506CT metaG (spades assembly) | ecosystem: Environmental > Aquatic > Marine > Intertidal zone...
CCATAAAACACAGCCAATGCACGAAAACTTCTGATATAACATGCTGCAAGCCATGCTACGCGACCACCCCAGCAATGCCCGGCCATGGCGATTCTGTTCTCGTCTACGCCAGATTGTTGAGCCAGCACCTCGAAAGCGGCAGATATATCAGCCAGCATCCAGTCATCCCGGCTTTCCGCTTTTTTCTTATCCAGAGGATCAGTTTTAGGCCACCAGTGAAAAATAAAAGGAACCGCGACGGCATAACCATTTGCGGCAAAGCGGCGAGCTGTTTCCAGGGTAAAAGTATCGTTTTCAATGCCGGCATGCCCGACAGGTATATGCTGAGCAAGGACGATGCCGGGTAGCGGAGTATTACCGGAAGGGATGAACAGGAAGACATCCATAGCACTGCCTTGAACATCAACGCTAACAATGTCGTAATCAGTAGCAGGCATTAAACTATATCTTTTTTGTCCACTTCATTAACCAGTAGCTGGCCATTAACCATACGATTCAGGTTTTCAATAAAAAGATCATCACTGCGTTGCCGCATGCCACTGCCGGCATTGGAACAGTGAGGCGTCATACTAATTGCCGGATGACTCCATATCCAGGAATCTTCAGGTAAAGGCTCATCTACGAACACATCAAGAATCGCATGACCAGGTCGCCCGGCATCCAGGGCTTTGCGTAAATCTTCTTCAACTACCAGATCACCCCGTGCCACATTAACCAGAACAGCATTTTCTTTCATAAGTCCCAGAAATTTTTCATCCACCAGGTTACGGGTAGTCTGATTGGAGGCACAGGCGAGAACCACTACATCCGCCTCACCCAGCGCCTCATCCATGGTATCGAGACTTAACACTTGATCAGCAAGCTTCTCATTTTTGTTGCTTCTTCTTACCGCAGCTATATTTACACCAAAAGCCTTGGCACGCCTGGCCACTTGCTGACCGATATTACCAAAACCAATGATTAACCAACGCGTATGGTAGATTTCACGAAAGGGGCGATATTTCCATACACCCTGTTTCTGCTTATCTGAAAAATCAGTTAAATTTTGAAAACAGGAAAGTACTTGAGCGATCACATATTCAGCAATGGCAATCGCCTGGGAGTGGTTGTTGCTTATTCTGACGCCAGTGTCCAGCAAATCCAGATAAGGTCCCTTATCCAGACCAGTATTGATGGTGTGTAGCCATTTAACGTTATGGCATTCCTGCATCAGGACAAAATAGTCTTTGAATACTGGGGACTTGAGCAACTCTGAATGCACCCAGAAAAAGTCCGGATGAATTTGCTTCCGCGATACCGGATTGCCCTCGTGGGAAAGCTGCCCGTCTTCGTCAATCAGATAGATATCGAGATCCGGGGCAGCTTTTTTTATCCTGTCCTTCAGCCTTTCATAGGAAGGCTTGAAATAAAGGGCCTGCAATTTATGCTGATGTAATTCAAACACGTGTATTTATTTTTTTCTCAGGGAAGAACAAAAGTGTAATCCAGCGTATAAAAAGTTTTGTCCAGACCTTTCTCTGCGATCTCAGCAGGATCCGAATGCTCGACGAGGTCTACTCTGAAATCTTTTACCGAGAAAATAGTATCTGAATCCACATAAGGCGAACGATTGAAATACATCATAGTGGTGAATTCATCATGCCCATCTGCATGAATCTTGAAATGTATATGTGCCGCTCGATAACCATGACGTCCGAGTTGATCCAGCATGGTGCCAGTTGGCCCGGATAATGGAACCGGATAATCTCCAGGCGCTACCGTTGCCACATCAAACTCACCATTGTCATCAGTCGTGAAACGGCCATAGAAATTCCATTCGGGCAGATTTTCTCTTTGTACAAAATAATAGCCTTCGCCATTGGGCTGCCATATATCAACCTTGGCACCGGCAACAGCTTTGCCATCAGCATCGACAACATTGAAATGCACAAATAAAGGATCATCAACATCCTCAATTTTTCCGATCAATTCACCGGAAGTTCTCTCTGGTAAACCAGGGATATAAAGAGGTCCTTCTACGTTCATCTCTGTGGTGGTGGTGTTGTTGACATCTTCAAGCAGAATAGCTATCTCGGAAATACCCAGGCAATCTGACATAAGGTGAACCTCACCCATGGGAAAGTCCTGATTGGGCTGAGCCAGATTAAAGATAAATTGCCGACCGATTTCCAATTCTTCAGTGGTCAGATTTACTTCCTTTTGAAATGCATGCAAATGCTTAATCAGACTAGAATAAATCTCATGTAAACGCGGATTTTTTTTGCCGCCATCGCCATGATTAATAACAGCTTCAGTGATATTTTCCAGATTAATTGCAGACATGGTCTGATTCCCCTTCTAGTGAAAACTAATAATATTTTCTTGTTTATATTTTCTTGTGAATAATCAGTCTTAATTCAATTTTGTACTTTACGCTTTAGTTACGTCCTTTTCTTTCATTCCTTTCATTCATTTATTTCGTATCTTTGCCTACTACCCTTCCCTTTCAGTCTTTTCCTGCAAAGCAGGATAGTCCAGCACTGCGAAGCAAAAAAGCATAATACCGCGTCATGAGAAATTATCCATAGCGGCATTCCATACAAGTTTGATCCGCGTCAATGGCAAATCAGCAACGGCAGTCCGGCTATCAACTGATCAGCCTCGGCATTATCCATCTCACTGCTGATCAACGATGCGCACAGGTTCAGCGCCTGCACAGGAATCACAGATTCCTTCTGCAGCAAGGCCAATGCCGGGCCTCCTCCGGCTATAATATCTCGCGCCACGTCCGGACTGATAGCCCCTACCTGAGGTAGAAGATCAAAATCATGTAAGGAATGCAGCGCCGAGAGTAATTTAGGACCCACCATTTGTGGCGCTATTTTATCGGGATTGGCTCGCCGGATGATGGATAGAACCGTTTCCATAAGAAAGGGCAGGACAACACAACCGCGTCGGAACAGGCAAACCGCATTGTGCACATTTTTTCTGGCTTCCAGCTTGCCGGTTCCTGCTTTCGCCTGCTGCACCCAGACCTCCTGGCCAAAAGCGCAACTCCCCGGGCAGTCCAGTGTCATGTTCGGATCCAGCACATAAACATCTGCATCAAGCCAGATCGCCTGATCAAAGCCCTGATTATTGAGAGCTTCCCTGATTAAAACCAGACGTGCAAAATCTGTTGCAACCGGTCCTTTACCGGTTTTATCCATATACCAGTCGGGCACAAGATCAAATATTTCATCGCCCACAAAGCAACGCTGATAACCCTGAACTTCACACCAGACACGAACAGAATCAAGACAACGCTGAATCCATGGCGGAATGTTCTGGTTTCGAAATGATTGTATGACCAGAGTATTCATTTGAATCTCCACAGGGTCATATTATCAATACCAAAACTTACCCGGGAAAAAACCAGCAACACATCATCCACAGATTTCAATCGCCATCACCAGAGGCAATCGGCCGCTCAGCATCCGTGATCCATTCACTCCAGGAGCCGGGATAAAGGGCTACTTCGTCTACTCCCGCCACCTTCAATGCCAGGATATTATGGGCTGCAGTAACCCCTGAACCACAATAGCAAACTATGGGTTTATTGGATTCCAGGACCTGTTTGAATTTTTTTCTTAATTCCGAGGCCGTGCGGAAGCTGCCTGAAGCCTCCAGGTTTGCGCTGAAAGGTGAACATGCTGCGCCCGGTATATGACCGGCAACAGGGTCCAGCGGCTCTACATCGCCTTTATAACGGGGCAGCTCCCTGGCATCAAGTAATGTCTGATTACGGCCATCTACTGCATCTGCTTCAACAATACTCACCAGAAAAGGTAAAGCGTCGTAATCAGTATCAGTTCTCTGCGCAGGTTCAGGAATAACAGCAGACACCGCTAAACCTTCCCGCTGCCAGACCTGCCATCCACCGTCAAGCACTGCGACTTTTTCGTGACCAATCCAGCGCAGCATCCACCACATACGCGCTGCCATGGCACCGCCGGCATCATCGTATACAACGACCTGAACTTGCGGATTTATTCCCATTTCATTGACTCTGCTAATCCAGACATTTTTGTCTGGCAAAGGATGACGGCCGGTCTGACCGGCTATATGAGGCGAACTCAGTGTTGTTTCGAGGTTTACATAATATGACCCGGGAATATGCGCTTCATCATAGGCACGTTGTCCTGCCAGGGCATCAGCCAGGGAAAAACGACAATCCACAATGCACCAGCTGGAATTATCCAGATTCGCGGAAAGGTCACCGACACTTACCAAAGTATTTAACATGCTGTTTCCTCACTCTACCTCTACTGTTTCGACAACTATTTTTTCAAATAATGACCACATTGTGTCAACGGGATTTCGATTACAGCGTTTAAGGCAATAACGTTAACAGAGTTGGAGAACACCATGAAGAATACAAGGCAAAAGAATTTAGCTAAAAAGTTGTTGCTGGTAAGCGGTACCAGTTTATTACTCTCCGGATTCCTCTCCTCTCCGCTCCTGGCCCAGGATGAAAAACTGGTACCGCTTCGGGCTGAACATCGTGAACAAATGGCAGAACGCCGAGGTGAATTCAGGGAGAATAATCCGGATATTGCGGCCAGACGTGATGAACACCGGGAACGCAGACAGGAATACAGAGAAAATAATCCTGAGGAAGCAGCTGCCCGTCGAGAGGAACGCAGACAAAGGTTTGAAAATGGTGAAGGTCCCCGTGGACCTGGAGGTCCTGGCTCCAGAGGCCCAAGGCCTAATGGCAGGCCAGGACAGAATGGCAATGAAAGCGGACCTGAAGTCTAGGAGGCTAGGAGGCTATTGCAATAATCAAAAAAGAGGGCCGAATTATCGCCCCTTTTTTTTATTTTCTTATACGGGATCAATTATTATCAGAGGACTGGCAATAATCCGGCCCATCTTCCTGGCCAAATGTTAATGACACTTCAAGACATTCAGACTCTTCAACTTGCAGCCCTGTCGTAGAGGTCAGGCTCTCAACTTGATGTCCGGTTTGTAACTGCCTGGCCTCCGCAATTCGCATTGGCGTCACTGCTCTTGGATCCATATTGACATAGGAGCAGGTAAAGCCCCTGAGCGTGCACTCAGAGGTATTATGAATAATTCCTCGAGCTGCCATTTCTCTTGCCATCAACTCTACAGCGGGCTCATTTAAAACAATGGCATTGTTGGGACGAAAAGTACCAACGCCGATCGCATAATCGATCGGCATCAACGGCTCGATACTCGCGCCAAAATTGCCATCATTTTTCTTACCCAGATCATAATCCCCAAGGTCAGCACCTTGTTCAATAAGATATTCGATAATGGGAACATCCCCCAGGTTACCTGCAGCCATTAAAGGAGTAATGCCGTAATCATCATGCCAGTTTACTTCCAGCTCATATTCTTCAATCAACAGTTTGATCAAATCCAGCCTTTCACTGTAGGGGTGTTGAAAATGATATCCATGGATGAAGCCAGTTCCAGTGGCGGCTCCCAGAGCGGTCTCATTATCACTGGATTTAATAAGGGGATCTGCGCCGTATTCCAGCAACAAGCGTGTTAATTCCAGATCTCCAGAGAATGCGGAGCGCATTATGGGCGTACCAAAAACAATTCGAGGTGAGCCACCACGCATTCGTGCTCTGGGAGTGTCATTAACCAGTTGATTGGGATCAGCCCCGGCATCCAGCAATTTTTTTACCAAGGGCAACGGGTCCTCGGTGACCACCCAGGGGAAATTCGGCGCAGTTTCCATATTACGGCGATCTACCGCCCAAAACAGCGGATTAAAACCACGTGCATCAGCCTGATTAACATCCGATCCGCGATCAATTAACAGGGAAGCCAGTTCATAATGCCCATTGAATATCGCCAGGCCCAACGCATTTTTTCCATCGGCGGTAAGGGAGTCTATTTCGGCCCCCGAATCCAGAAGTAGCTCTGCCGTATCGAGATAACCGTCACGGGCAGCAAAATGAATTGCGGTTAATTCCCCACTGGCATGTTGAATGGAACCAACTTCATCCTTCAGCCTGTCTCTGGGGGGCGAACCTTCAAATCCTCTGGCAGTATCCGGTGGTACAAAGATAGTTCGTGCATTCACATCCGCTCCTCTCTCAAGCAGGAGTTTTACGACACTGGTATGCCCTTCGGCTACTGCCCACATTAATGGCGTCGTGCGTCCCCATTCTTCCCGCGCATTCACTTCGGCGCCATTATCAAGCAGCACTTCCACTGCGTCGGCTAAACCTGTTCGAGCAGCAAGCATCAATGGCGTATCAGCGGTAATAGTTACTCTGGCATTAGGATCAGCCCCGGCGTCCAGCAGCAGCTCCAGCATCGTAGCACTGCCATTGATAGCCGCAAGCTGCAAGGGGGTGGCCCCCGTCCTGTTCGCCACATTCACATCCGCCCCATTGCGAATTAAAAATCGCGCTGATTGCACATCGTTCCATTGCGCTGCCCAAATCAAAGCAGTTGCCCCGTCAATCTGGGGTTCATTGACATCAAGACCCTCTCTAACGAGAGTCTGTACCTGGGACAAATCTCCTGCCTCCATGGCATCAGCGATTTGCGCACTCTGTGCTGCGGGCACCAAGGCTATGGATAGCAATATAGAGAGAATCAGTTTATTTGTTTTCATAAGAAGTCTCCGGGTACTTTACAGCCCTGGTTTAATCTAAAATTTTTTAATCTACAATTGTTTAATATAAAAAGTTTATTCAAAAAGATTTATACCCCTGGCCCTGCCCAGCCATTCTGCCAGGCGCTCCAGCTCTTCATCATTTAACTTTGCGCCCCGCTCTCGCTCACTGACGAGTAATACACGCCAGCCTTCGGGACTACGTCTGGTACTCATTATGGGGTCCAGGGAATGGCAGGAAATACACCGTACTTCCATGAAAATTCTGGCATCGGCGTTGTTAAAAAATTCATTGATCTCCGGGGGCACGTAATCTCTGGGAAAAGGAATGGAATCCGGCCCGAAATTACTGCTTAGATATTTTAATAGAATCGTTTTTTCTTCATTACTGGTTTCTACCTGACTATCGCCCACATGTTTTTCTGCCAGCATTGCTTCCCATTCTCCTGAATCAAGTGCAAAGAAGGCATAATCATCAATACCATGGCATGAGGTGCAGTTGTCTAACAGTATGTTCCTGATAGGCCCTTCAGGTAATGGTACATCCGGCCAGGTAGGCGGCCTGATTTGGGCAGACAGCTGATTGCAAAAAACTACCGCTAGCAAAGCCAGTATTAATCCGAAATTCTTGTTTGAGCTAACTCCCATCAGACTTTACTCCTGTCTTTAAGCTCAGAAACCTTAAGCAATTGGCAAAAGATGGGTACTGCCACCAATACTGCTTCTTTCAATACCATATAGATGCAGTACGCTGAGCAGCATATTTGCATGTTTTTCAGTATTATCCGGATACACAATATGGCGATTGCCCTTAAAGGTACCATCGATCTTGCCAACCAGAGTTACCGGAATTTTTTCATGGGCATGACGGTGTGAATTACCCATATTGCTCCCCATGTACAGCAGAGAGTTGTCCAGGATATTGCCGTCACCCTCTGGAATGTTTTTAAGTTTTTCCAGAAACTCGGCAACAATGCTGTAATGGTATCGATTCATCTTGGCATAATTAGCGATATTATCGGGCTTGTCGCCATGATGAGAAGAACCGTGCCATGCGCCGGTTGAACCTGATTGCGGATAGCTGAAGCCACTCAAATCACGCCCCATCATCATGGTCGCCGAACGCGTTATATCTCCCTCAAAAGCAAGGGCGATAAGTTCGTACATCAAGCGGAAGTGCAGATCCTTATCCTGAGGAATACCAAAAGGTACTTCCTCGCTTGGCTCTTCTACAGAGTTATTAAGTGCAATCTGGATGCGTCGTTCCAGTTCGCGGATATTGTCCAGATAATTATCGACCCGTACTTTATCGCCCGCGCCAAGCTCATGTTTAAGCTCAGGGATTTTCGCTGCCACGGAATCCAGAATAGAGGCATCCAGCATGCGGCCGCGCCTTCTTTCCTCAACACTTCCTCCTGTGCCAAACAATCTTTCAAAAGCAACGCGAGGATTTATTTCAGTAGGCAATGGCTGAGTTGGAGATATCCATGACATTGAATTTGTATAGGCGCAGTTATAACCCCAGTTACAATTGCCATAATTCCCTGCATCTTCAACCCCCAATTGTAAAGAGGACAGAATGGTGTCACGACCATATTTTTCTGCAATAAGCTGATCGATAGAAACGCCAAGATATGGACTAACAGCATTACGCCGGGGACGGGCACCGGAAAATATCGCTGCTCCCCTGGCATGGTTTCCGCCCGGCTCCTCTTCTGTAGAAAAACATTCCGGTATATCCAGACCACTGATCAAGGTGACATATTCACGCAGGTTTTCCAGTGGCTTGGTGATATAGGAAAAGTCAAAATCTGAACCTGCTGAAGTAGGACTCCAGTATCCGGGAGCAACACCGTGGGGATGCCAAACACCCACAAAACGTCTTGCAGGTGCAGCAGATGCAGCCTTTGCCATTGGCGTCATGGCAGGCAACATCGCGTCAAGAAACGGAAGTCCCACAGTAACACCGGCCGATTTCAGGAAAGTTCTGCGAGGCAGGGATTTTTTGGTAATAAATTTCATACATGAGCTCCTTAGCGGAATATGAGTGGAATATGGCTGCTGCTTTTAATAAGCTGCCAGCTCCTCAATATTTTCACTGACTTTCATACGCATCTGAAATTGGGGACTATTGACTACACCCAAAACCAGCGATGAAAAACGATAATTATCTCTTTCTGCATCATTCACTATTTTTCTGACTGCAGGCATATCAGAATATTCAACGCCCCTGCCGACCCCATAAGTCATCAGTTTTTCTACAGCAAAACGCACAAACTGGGGAGAATACTTAAGCAGCACTTCTCGCAAACCAACGGGTCCATTTACCGGCGTCCCATCCCAAAGTACAACTGCTGAATCAATCGGTGTCGATATACCGCCAAATTGTCGGGGATGACCAGCATGAGTTCGGTACTTGCCATCAGCATCGAAATTCTCCAGGGCGAAACCAATACCATCCATAATTGCATGACAGGTTGCACAGGGTTCATTCTCACGATGCAAAGTAAGCTGATCGCGCAAGGTTGTTATCTGCTCTTCACCGGTTTCTTCCAAGGCCGGGACATTGGCAGGTGGCGCAGGTGGTGGTGTACCTAACAAATTTTCCAAAACCCAGACTCCGCGTTTCACCGGTGAAGTACGGAAATTTTCTGCCCAGGTCAGTGCCAGGAAACTGCCCTGCCCCAAAATACCCCGGCGATAATCAAATTCCTCACCAAGGTCCACACGACGAAAATGTGCTCCATAAACGTTAGGCATTCCATAATGCTTGGCCAGCCTTTCGTTGATAAAAGTGTAATCTGCATCAAGCAGAGTAAGAATGCTGCGATCCTCTCGCATAATACTTTCAAACAACAGCTCTGTTTCCTCCTTGAAACTGTGTCGCAGTTCGGCATCCCAGTCCGGATAGAAAATACCGTCAGGTGCAGTAGTGGGCAAATTTCTCAGGTAAAACCATTGCTGGCCGAAATTTTCTACCAAAGCATCTGCTCTGGGATCATCCAGCATACGAAATACCTGCTCTTCAAGAATCTCTGGCTCACTAAGGCGACCGCTCGCAGCAAGATCAATCAGTGTTTCATCCGGGATACTGCTCCAAAGAAAAAATGAAAGCCGGGAGGCAAGTTCAAGATCAGTGATTGGATAGACATCCCCATCATTTAATTCGGCGGGCTCATGCTCCCGTCTGACCAGAAACTCGGGATCAGCTAAGAGTCGACGCAGGGCAAGCTCGATGCCATCCTCGAAACTGCCACCACTGCGACCCTGCGCATAAAAAGTCATCATGGGGCTTATATCTTCTGCAGTGACAGGGCGTCGAAAAGCCTGCTTGGCAAGTTTTGAGATGATACGGGTAGCACACTCTGGTTCCTCGTCCGCATTGGCCGGGGAACAGATAAAGATTTTTTCCTGGCTTACCGAGTTCTCAGGACGTTGTGCGTTAAAAGGGCCCTGTACTTTCATCATACCGATGGCCGGATGATTATGAACTTGTGGTATAGGATCGTTCTCTACCGACTTTCGGTCATATTGCTGAATCAGACCAATATCCGGACGGTAATTGGTCGCCAAAAATGTAGCGCCCACTAAACGTGTGCCTGCCTTGACCGGAACTGTCACATCCAGCGAACCGTCCTGACCGCCACCCATACCTGAGAACACACCGACTCCGGTATATTCAAACAGGTGGACGCGCTCGCCATCTATACTCAGTTCCAGCTTTTCTCCGGGGATGAAGCTCCCCATACCGAAATTCTGCATGGAAAAACTGTAGTCACCATCTGCAGGAAAATTATGTTCAGCCGCTATACCGCCACGGGTATTTAAGGGCATTCCTTCCAACTGCATGTTCTGGGAATTATCCGCTTCCACGATATAGGTCATTTCATTTGGCGAGCTCCAGAACCCCACTGCCATTCTGGCAATCTGCGCAGCTGCTTTGGTATAAGCCTCCAACAATGTAGGAGATATAGTTAATGAGCCTGCCTGATTGTCAAAGCCGCGGGCAGAAGAATCCGCAGGCAAATAGAGCGAGGGGTCAATGCTAATGCCGGTCAATTCCTCAATGACATTGGCATATTCGCTCTGATTAAGTCGATGCAGGGTCTTGGTGCCAGGGTTAAGCTCCGCAACACTGTCTATTTTATTCTCCAGCCATTGCGTTAACGCCAGATAATTTCTCTCATTTGGCCGATCCTGACCTGGAGGAGGCATCATGCCTGCTCTCATTTTTCGAATGGCTTTTTCCCAGTGTTCGGCATTTTGCGAAATATCATCAACAAGCAGGGTTTCAAGATCGAGACTACCAGCATAGTCTTCAAAATTATGACAACCGAGGCAGTACTCTTCAATCATGCCTAAGCGCTGACGATCATTTCGAGTGCTTTGAGAATATGCAGAATTTGCTTGTGAAATTAAGACTACTGAAACGACAAAAAACAATACTCGAGTCTTAACAGATGCGATACGCAAAATTAAATCCCCCTACCCTGCAACATATTGATGTTATTTACTTTTTTGCATCATGCCCATGTATCTTCATGCGCTTCGTATGCTTTTTTTCCTAAACAATCATCCAATAATGTACACACCAGTCCTGATATCGTCAACCAGAGAAAAGATATGCAAAATCAGCACGTAATAAACTGGTTTTGCTAACGTGCGACAAGGGTAATGGGAAAAGGGGAAAGGGAAATAGTTTAAAATTTATTGGTTAGCCAGATCGTTTGATAAGGCGCCAGCACAAGGCTGGTTTGACCCTGCTCCAGTTCTTTACCACTAACCAGGTCTATCCAGCGCTCTGTAATCACCAGATTCAGTGAACTCAACAGGACTTCTCTGGATTGGCAGCTAATGTTATTCAAGCAGAAAATACTCTGATCCCGCTTCAGACTCTGACGCCAGAAGGCAAACACTTCGTCACCAATATGCAGGGTGAACATAATGGCATTGGGATGAAAAGCCTTTTGCTGTTTGCGAATGTGTATCAAGCGTTTCAGCTCATTAAAAATCCGCCTGTGATGGGTATCATCGTGCAGTCGCGATTCCAGCTCATTTACATCCCAGTTATGGCGATTAAGTGCCCGATTATTATTGGTATGACTAAATTTTTCATAATCATTTTCGGTGCCAAGCAGACTGTGAATGTAAAATGCCGGGACCCCTTCAACCGCCAGCATAATGGCATGCACGCTGATAAATCTGGCTTCCTGCATGCCGTCTTCAGGATTATCCAGTGTGCCCTTGAGAGCATCGAACAAGCTTATATTAATTTCATAAGGCTTCGCCTCGCCACTTTCAAGGGTACGCCATGACACCCGACCACCATTATTTTCCATCAGGCCCATCAGGTGACCCAAATCTTCTTCATCGATAAGCCCTTCCAGTGGACGCAGTCCAATGCCGTCATGGGAGGCAATAAAATTAAAGAAGGTGGTACCTTTTTGAGCCGGCGGCATACTCATCATCCAGCTTTTCAGGGCATGACAATTTCCGGTTACCAGGGTGTTTAATAATAGTGGTGGAAGGGAAAAGTTATAAACCAGGTGCGCTTCATTAGCATTGCCAAAATAGGAAATATTTTCCACGTTGGGAATATTCGTTTCAGTAATGATAATTGCCCCGGGGCTATGGTATTCAACCAGTGTCCTGATCAGTCGAACAATTTCATGAGTCTGGTTAAGATTGAGACAACTGCTGCCTTCTTCTTTCCAAAGAAATGCCACTGCATCCAGACGGAAAATCTTTACCCCCCTTTCCAGATAAAGACGGATTATCTTTACCATCTCCAGCAGAACGGCAGGGTTTCTGAAATTCAGATCAGGCTGATCATGACTGAAGGTGCACCAGATATGCTTGATTCCATCAAGAGTCTGCACTTCCCTGAGGATTGGAGTGGTTCTGGGACGAACCACATTGGACACATCATAGCGCTGATCCACCGCGAGAAAGTAATCCTTTCCCGGGCGCTTGTTCATTTTTAGTTGCTCAAACCAGCGTCCCATTGCTGAACAATGGTTGATTACCAGATCAGACATTAAACTGAATTTTCTGGATATCCTGCCTATATGCCCCCAGTCGCCATAACTTTCATTTACCTGGGTGTAATCAATTACCGCAAAGCCATCGTCAGAGCTGAAAGGGAAAAATGGCAATATATGGACCCAGGAGATTGTCTGCTTTAGATGCTTGTCGAGAAAACGGCTAAGCGTAACAAGCGGCCTCTCGTTTTCCTTGAGCAAGGAATTGGCATAGGTAATGACAGCCACATCTTCTTCGTTCCAGTTATTCTTGTGCCAGCGGGGTTTTTCACAAGCAACATCAAGGCCCATTTTTTTGAGTAACTGCTCAGTAAGTTTTACTGCATCTCCATCAGGATAAATTAGTGACAGATGGCCGAGCACTCTTTGCTGTAGCTCTTGTTGGCGCCTCTTTTTCGGGTCGGCCCCTTGTTCTGCTGCTTTGCTGGATTTAGTCATAAACTTTTTGTTACTGCCTGTATTACATTGAGTCTTGCCAGTGACTGCACAAACAATCTGCCTGGGATATTAATCGTACTGCTTTAAATCCTGCTCAACCGCAGCCACAAAATTATTACCCAGTTCAGGTAAAGCACTTTTTACCCGCGTCCAGCTTGGAATAAAGGGCGTTTCCTGAGGATTTTCAAGAAAGTGATGCCCTGCTTTCATAATATTTTCGGCAAACAGTTCTACGGCTTTCTCTTCGTTATGTATATCCAGATTCAAACCATTGATCATGGCATCACTGTGATAAGAATCGACCATGTCCAGTGCCAGACGATAATAGGTGGCTTTCAGAGTACGAAACGTTTCCAGTGAAAGGACAACGCCGGTGGTGGCAAGCTTGCGAAAGATCGCCTTACTAATATCAATGGACATGCGTGACAGACCACCAGTTTCATCATCATAGGATACATCCTGGTGTTTGTGGTCATAGATATCAGCAATATCTACCTGGCACAGATGGTTGTTTGAATAGTTACGATAGGTTTCGGAAAGCACACCGATTTCCAGGCCCCAGTCACTTGGAATACGAATGCCTTGCAGCACATCTGCACGCATGGAAAACTCACCGGCAAGCGGATAACGGTAGCTGTCCATATATTCCAGGTAATCATGCGCACCAATAATTTTTTTCAAGGCTCTGAGCAAGGGCGTGACCAGCAACCGGCAAACCCGGCCATTGATCGTGCCATTGGCCACTCGGGCGTAGTAGCCCTTGCAGAATTCATAGTTGAAGGCCGGGTTGGCGACCGGGTAAATAAGCTTGGCAAGCATGTCACGGCTGTAGGTAACAATATCGCAATCATGCAGAGCAATCGCTTCGGCCTTGCCCTGGTTTAGTAAATACCCCATGCAATACCAGACGTTACGCCCTTTACCCATCTGCTTGGGTTCAAGTCCCAACTTGGATAATTCACTGTCCAGCGCTTTCAGTCGGGGCCCATCATTCCACAACACGACGTGCTCTTGCGGCAATACCTTGAAAAACTCCAGGGCTTTTTTGTACTGGGACTCATCAGCACGATCAAGACCAATGACTATCTGGGACAGATAGGGAACCTTGGCAAGTTCGGCAACGATATTATCCATTGCCGGCCCTTCCAGTTCCGAATACAGGCAAGGCAGAATCAGCGCCATAGGCCGGGTTTTGGCAAACTCCACAAGCTCGGCCTCCAATGCTTCCACTGGCCTGTTACCAAGATTATGCAAGGTGGTGATGACACCGCTTTGATGAAAGTCTCCCATTATTGTGTCCCTTGTTATTGATTTAATAATTCAAGTAAAGCTTCATTCCAGCCAACGGGGCCAGAGCCAGTTGTGTGTAAAACATGTTTATGGCTTAGTGCCGGAAATGCTTTTACCGGCGATTTGATCAGCACTGCAATGTCAGCAAGCTCAAGCATGGAAATATCATTTTCACTGTCACCCAATGCGATCACCTGGTAAGACAAGCCGGTTTTTTCACGATAATAATTTTTCAGCCAGCTGACCGCCTTGCCCTTGTCACATCCGGCGGAAACATGAAGGAAGCGCCCTCCCTGTAAAGTATCCAGTCCGAGCCTGTTCAGGATTTTCTGAAACTGCTTTAAATGTTTTTCTGTGTCCTGCCATTGCAGCGGTTCGCCAAACTCTCTTTGCATGGCTTTTCCAGCACTCTCTTCATCCAGACCGGTTGCCTCCATCAGATCAGACACCGACATGTCACTGAAACCGGTAAAACAAAACTTTCTACCCTCATCAGAGCGTTTTAATGTCGCCAGAATAGACAGAATATCAGCACGATTCATACCAAACTCAATCCGCTCATAATTATTTTCATCTGGTTCCGCAGCGGGTAAATAAATTGCTGCGCCATTTTCTGCAATGAAAGGGTCCTGAATATCTAATGCTTTCCTTAAGGGCAGCATTTCAGCGGCTGTTTTACTGCTGCAAAGAATCAAGGGGATATGCCTTGATTTAAGCAGGTCCAACGCCTGCTGCGCAGCATTCCACGCATAAGTGTGGTGATCCAGCAAGGTACCATCAAGGTCTGAGACAACGATATATTCCAGCTTCATCTTTTATTTTGACCCTGAAAAAACTATATTGCCTGTTGGTATGAGGGAGTTAGAGTTTCAGCGCATTCAATCATTGTTGTTTTCATTATTCTCATTCAGCTATTCACTGCAAGATTGATTCCGCTCCATAATGGACGCAGTTGGCCTGATTTGGCGCCAGCGCCGTAAATAGTGTTACAAAACGGTGCAAGGTTTGCCAGCATGCCTGAAATTGGTGCTTTATGTGTGCAAAATTTGCAGAACATTTGATCCTCGACATTCTTTAAATATTAAAATCACCTAATCAGCACAGGGCAATAAACCGCTCTGCGCCATTAACAGGCAAGACATCATTATGTATATAGACACCTCAACCCTTAGTAACAAGGAAATGTACAAGTTTCTTATCGGCGGCGTTGCGCCAAGACCTATTGCCTGGGCCGGCACCCGCAGTAAAGATGGCATCAACAATCTGGCGCCCTTCTCCTTTTACAATGCTTTCAGCTCTACCCCGCCAATCGTCGGCTTTTCAGCTATTCCCAGACTGGATGGTAGTAACAAGGATACTTTACAAAACATTATCGACACCGAGTGTTTTACCCTCAGTACTGTGAGTCACAAGCTGGTACAGCAAGCAAGCAAGTCTGCTGCTTTGCTGGAGCCTGACGAAGACGAGTTTGACTATGCCGGACTTGAACCCGCACAAGCCCGGAATATCAATGCGCCCTATGTGAAAGATGCCTTGCTGGTATTCGAATGCACCCTCAACCAGATTGTCAGCTTTGGTCATCAGGAAGGAGCAGGAAACCTCATTTTGGGAGAAATCAAATTCATCAATATTGATGACTCCATCTATAACGATGGTTATGTAGATATTGCCAAACTGGACCCTGTTGGCCGCCTGGCCGGCAACTGGTATTCGACTATTCGCGATCGTTTTGAGTTAACAAGAGGCTAAACCATGAGAATCCTTTCATCATTTCTACTCGCCACCTGCCTTTATATCCCCCCGGGTCAGGCACAGCAGACTCCGGAAGACTCGACAATCAATGATGCAGAAATCACCAGCCGGCTAAACCGGGCAATAGAAGCTGACGCATTGCTTGAGAGTGCCGATATACTGGTGGTCAGTGTGAATGGCTATGTCATGCTTGCTGGTCAGGCCCTTAGTCAGGAACAGAAGCAGCAGGCATCACTGACCACGGCCTTTGCCAGCGACAACATTCGGCGCCTGATTAATGAGCTGGAAATTGTGGACAGCCTGGATTCCAGTTTTGAGGCAAATGACCAGGCTATTCTCGATCAGATTATTGAGACCATACCCACCATGTCACCTGCCACCATTACGGTGATTCATAACGGCGTCGTGCATTTACTGGGGCAAGTGACCCGCAATGAAGGTGATGACGTCGCCAATGCCATCAGCCGCATGAGTGGTGTGAAAAATATTCGTCTGAGCTACGAATATATTCAGTAAATTCACATCAAAAAAACGTCAAAAAAAAAGGATCGCTATTGCGACCCTTTTTTGTCAAAACAATTCCTCTTAGTAATCCAGAGGTGTGTCCCTTATCTGGAACTGAACCATCTTGCCTGTCGTTCCTTTACCACCCTCTGTGTGCCAGATCAGGTGAGTACCGTAGTTGGCCCAGATACTGCGACCTTTCCAGCCCAGATCAGGATCGTCAACACGGGCATCCAGACCCCTGCTGTAGAAACCCAGTGGGTAAGGCACTCGCATATAAGTCCAGTCGCCACTTTCAGGATCAAGGGCAATCAGGGAATCAGACCATGAACCATTTATGATCGGGGTATCCTTGCCCAATCCGGTAATGTCATGCTGATCTACCCAGCCGAAATAATGGAAATCGGCAGGCACATCTGTGTTGCCAATTTTAGGGCCTGGTGTCTCATAAAGCGTCCAGCCAGCCTCACAATGAGTACCCATTTGGGTACCCGCTCCATTTAATACAGGGCATGCATTGCGATCAAAGTGAGCCCAGTGGGAACTGCCCGCAAGAGCGACCCATGGATTACCTTCGCTATCGATATCCATTCCGCGCGGATCAAAGCCGGGGTCAGGAATTGCGTAGACTTCAGAAATACAGGTTTCAGGAGGGTTTGACCCTTTATCCAACCTGATGATTGAGCCATAAGGATGCAGAGCACTGTTTTCATTGGCACCCCAGACAACATCAGTATCATTGGGATCAGGTATCACCGTATACATATTGGCCTGAATTTCAGTGTCGAGATTAGGATCAACTTCTTCACCCCAGGCATTCCATGGACGAGTTATCACGCCATCGCCATTGGTATCAATAATCTGAGGACACCAGCCCTGAGCAGCTTCTTCGTCATGGGTCAGGTCAAACACACGGGTGTTTACCCAACCAAAAACAGGACCCAGCAGTTCATTGAAGTACAGGGTATCGTCAGGGTCTGTTCCGAACTGCAGGTGATGCGTAGCGAAACAGGTATCAATCAGGTCAAACTCACCTGTTGCCGGATCATAAACAGAAGCCTGGCGATTGCTGAAGCTACGTGGGTAGTATTCAGAAAACTTGTTACCTGAATCACGAGCACAAAAATCCGGCTGGTTGTTGCGAACCTTGGAGGTAATCCATACGCGGGCATCAGGGCCCAACATGGCATTATGTGGATCTGAAGGATTCTCAGGACCCCACAAGTGCTCATAACCCCAGAAATTTGATGGTTGTCCCGGTGGCGGGAAACGTGAATTAACTTCACGGGGATCTTCCCGAGTTGGAATCACCACGTCGTAGGCGTCATTGGTGATCGGATCAACAATAGACAAAAGACCATGACCGGAAGAAACAGCATAGGTCGGCCCATAGGCATTGACTGTAGGATTATTTTTGTCAGTGGTGATTTCATCATGCATGAAATCAGTATCACCACCAATGTCACGCAAGGTGACGACAATATTACGCTCGATGCCTTCAGGACGTGGTGGCGCTGGAGGTAATGCGCCAGCCGCAATACGGTCAGTCCAGTCAGCCATCATGGAGGACATGCCTGGCAGGCCAAACTGGGCGAAGTTACCGAACATGGAGCCGCCGCGAACGCCAGTCTGGGTTCGGTATATCCATGCTTCTTCGGAAGAATCAAAACCGAGAGCATCCATATGACCCAGAGAGCGAGTAATCTGGTTGCCTATCTGGTGGCAAAAACCGCAATCGCTTTTAAATTCATGCATCATGCGCTTCTGGCTGTTGATTGCCGGTGCAAAGCCTTGTCTGGCTTCACCTTCTGCTGTCAGCACATCATCGCCAGGAAACTCCATCAGGGAAACCCAGTAATCAGCAGGATAAACTTCTGCAGCTTCAGCCGGAGTACTTGCTACCACTGCGGTCAGGTCGAGATCTCTGTCACCAGGGCGGCCTTCTACAGACTCAGAATCTGCCAGTCCATATCCCCTGACCCAAACGTTGAATGTTGCTTCAGGCAGCTGTGGCAATACATAGTTACCATCATCATCAGTAACGACGATTTTAATATAGGGGGTATTGGTTTCTTTGGTTTCTGCAATGACCCAGACTCCCGCTTCCGGTCCGTCTTCGCTGGTCACCTTGCCTGTAATATATCCATCCGGATATGTGCGCTCACCCGCCATGGGTGCCTGTGCCATTACACTGCTGCTGATAATAAACAGACCAACCGTGATGGCGCCTAGTAACTTCTTCATAGATCCTCCTAAAGATGACCCTGGGATAAGATAATAAGTAGAAAATAAATGGGTATTAAAATTATTATAATAATTCCTTTCCCCTCAAGGAATCGCCCAGTATACCTGACTTTTTTTTCGATATTAATGCTTTTCTCCCACCTCTGAGGGATACAAATAGCAGGAAAACGAACAGGGTTTCGTTTTCCCTGTAATCACAATACAATCTTGCGCCTTTCATAGCAGATTTTCTGCCCTGATCAGATCAGATCAGATCACGCAGCGACGTGAGCAGCGCAATGACCAGAAATTCCAAACAGAGGTATAAATGTCTAACAATATTTCAGCCAATAACCTGCAAATATCCCGGGTGCTCTATGATTTCATTGAGAAAGAAGCGACTCCCGGCTCAGGTATTACAGCGGATCAGTTCTGGGATTCCCTGGCTGCCTTGATTGCTGAATTTGGTCCAAGAAACAAGGCCTTACTGAATAAAAGAGATAAACTGCAGGCTCAGATTGACGACTGGCATAAAGCGCATGATATGGCTTATTACCAGGCCCATCGTGACGAGTACAAACAGTTTCTGCTGGATATAGGCTATCTGGTTCCAGAAGGTGAGGATTTTCAGATAAGCACCTGGAATTCAGATTTTGAGATATCAATCGTTGCTGGCCCACAACTGGTGGTCCCGGTGATGAATGCACGCTATGCCTTGAATGCCGCCAATGCCCGCTGGGGCAGTCTGTATAATGCCCTCTATGGTACCGATGTCATTCCATTTACTGGCAACGAAGCGAAAGGCTATGACGAGATCAGGGGACAGGCGGTAATTGACTGGGCCGATGAATTCCTCGATCAGGCAATTCCTCTTGAAAGTGGCCGTCATTCACAGGTGCGCGAATACCGACTCGTCAACCAGGATGGCCACATCGTCCTTCAGGTAGAACTCAATGATGGCAAAATTACCCAGCTGACCAACCAGGACAAACTGGTAGGCTGGCAGGGTTTTTCCGAAGCTCCGGAAGCGCTGTTGTTTGTGAATCATGGCCTGCACATTGAAGTGCAGATAGACAGCGACAGCCAGATTGGCAAACAACACCATGCCGACATCAAGGACATCGTCATGGAATCAGCCATGACAACTATCCAGGATTGCGAAGACTCAGTGGCGGCTGTTGACGGCAATGACAAGGTTGCTGTTTACCGCAACTGGCTTGGACTGATGCATGGCACTTTGCAGGAAACCTTTGATAAAGGTGGCAAACCGCTTACCCGCATGCTGAATCAGGATCGCTTTTACAAAGGCACCAGTGGTGAAACAGTTTCCATGCAGGGTCGCAGCCTGCTGCTGGTTCGCAATGTTGGTCACCTGATGACTACAGATGCGGTGTTGGATCAGGATGGAAACGAAGTCCCTGAAGGCATTCTTGATGCCATGGTTACAACTCTCTGTAGCAAGCACGACCTGCTGCGAAACAGCCCCTACCGAAATAGTCGAAATGGCAATATCTATATCGTCAAACCCAAAATGCATGGTCCGGAAGAAGCTGCATTTACCAACGATTTGTTTAATGCAGTTGAAGATGCTCTGGATATTAAACGCAATACCATCAAGGTTGGCGTAATGGATGAAGAACGTCGCACCAGTGTTAATCTGAAAGAATGTATCAGGGCGGTTAGGGAGCGGATCTTCTTTATTAATACCGGCTTTCTTGATCGAACCGGTGACGAGATTCACACAAGTATGCATGCAGGCCCTTTCTTGCCCAAAGATGCCGTGAAGGGACAACCCTGGATTGGCGCTTATGAAAACTCCAATGTGGATATCGGTATCAAGTGCGGGTTTATAGGCAAGGCACAAATTGGCAAGGGCATGTGGGCAAAACCTGACATGATGGCAGACATGATGAATCAGAAAGTCGCCCATCCCAATGTTGGTGCGAACTGTGCCTGGGTTCCCTCCCCTACAGCGGCAACCCTGCATGCCATTCATTACCATCAGATTAATGTAACCGTAACCCAAAGACGCCTTGCTTCCCGTTCACCCGCCAGTGTC
>Ga0181557_1002154_pt1 | contig 20927 bp, 19 predicted proteins | sample 011ome_23_FD_148632 | JGI IMG/M metagenome (GOLD analysis project Ga0181557, IMG submission 148632) | Coastal salt marsh microbial communities from the Groves Creek Marsh, Skidaway Island, Georgia - 011506CT metaG (spades assembly) | ecosystem: Environmental > Aquatic > Marine > Intertidal zone...
CGCGCGGGCCGCCGCCTTTCGCGCCGTCCGCGGCAGGGCCGAGAACCTGCTCGCGTTCACGCGCGAGGCGTTCGACCTGGACGAGGAGGACCCGCGGAGGGAAAGGGACCCGCGGCTGGATCGGCTGGGCTACGCGCTCCGCGCCGCGGGCGCCTCCGCGCTTTGCTCGGCGCGGACGGCGTTTCCCTCGGCGCTCGGTTTCGACGGCGTTCACGAGGCGGAGGCGGTGACGGCGTTTGTGGCGCGCCTTAAAAAGGGGAACGAGGGCGCGCGCGCGTTCCACGACATACTCACCGGCGAAGGAAACGAGGCGCTCCCGCTGGACGTCCTGGTGTGCAGAGACGCGGCGGCGGCTTTCAAAACGACGCGGGAGAGAGGCGCGAGCGCGCCGCCGAGTGCGCTGGAAGACGCCGTGTTCGAGTTGGTCGCCGCGCCGTGACGGTAGAGTGTGTGGTAGAGTGTGTGGTAGAGTGTCTATGACGATGTTGCTAAAGAACGCGCGCCGCGCGCTCACCGCGTCATCCGCGCGGCTTCGCGTTCGCGCAGGCGCCGCCGCAACTCCTTCTTCCGCTTGACAATCTCGCCGTAAAGCTTCTCGCGGTACTCCTGGATGGTGTACTTGGTGTTGTCGTCGATGGGGATGGAGATGATGTGGTCGCACGAGGGCTCGTCCGCGGGGTTGTGGAACTGCGCCAGGTACGGGTGCCTCAACGCCTCCTCCGCGCTTATCCGCTTGTTCGGGTTGAACTCCAGCAGTTTACTCAGCAGGTCCGCGGCTTGCTCTCCGGCGTTTGGGAAGATGTGCGCGATTCTCCGCCGCCGCGACGGCGGGAGCGATTCCAGCATGGTCGCCGCGAACGGGGACTGGATCGCGTCCACGTCCTCCCCGCTCGGCCGCCCCGTGACCTCCATGATGCGGTCCAGCTGGTTCATCGTGGACGTCCCGGGGAAGATGGGCTTGCCCCCCAGGAGCTCGCCCAGAATGCACCCACTCGACCACATGTCGACGCCGAACGTGTACTTGGTGGACCCGAGCAGAATCTCGGGCGCGCGGTACCACCGCGTCGCGACGTAGTCCGTGAGGATGGGCGTGGGGCCCTCGTCCTCCTCCAGCTGCGCGACGGAGCGCGCGAGCCCGAAGTCGGCGATTTTCACCTGGCACTCGCTGTTCAGCAGCAGGTTGCTGGGCTTCACGTCGCGGTGAAGCAGCTCGGCGCTGTGCATGAACTTGAGCGACTTGAACAGCTGGTACATGATGTACTGCTTGTGGATCTCCTCCAAGATGTTGGCGCGAATCACCGCGTGCAGGTCCGTCTCCATGTACTCGAAGATGAGATAGATGTCCCGGTCGTTCTCCGCCTTCAGCACGTTCAAAAGCCGAATTATGTTTTCGTGGTTGTTCACCTCCTGCAGGAACATGATCTCGCGGAACGTGCGCTGCGCCGAGGGAACGAGAGAAGGCGACGACGGAAACGTCAGAAGGCGACGCGGGGAAGGCACCGGGAGCCGAGCGCGAACGCGTCGCGGGGCGTACCTGCGCGTCCGTCGCGTTCTGAAACGCGTCGAAGATCTTCTTCAGCGCGACGGTGTCCCGCGTTTTCTTATCGACGGCTTTCCAGACGATGCCGTACGCCTGCGCGGAGCGAGGAGGAGGTCAGCACGATTTCGACGTCCGCGATGCGCGACACCGGGGCGGAAGGCAAACGACTCGAGCGTTGCTTACCCCTTTCCCCAACTTCTGCTGGATCTCATACTTCCGCAGCACGTGCTTGTCTATTTCTTCGCTCATGACTCGTGGTCCAGAGCGCGGAGCGCTCTCGAGCGCAGACGTCGAGCCGCGCGACTCAGAGTGGGGCTCGAGCCGTTTCCCAAACGGCTTTTTTTGAGAACGAGGACGAAGGAGGACAGCTGATGTGATGACTGATGAACGCCGCGGCTTCGACTCGAGCGCGTCGAGGTTGTTTAACGAGGCTATCGCGTCACTCCGCGCCCGCCGTCCCCTCCAGGAAGTTATCCAGCGCGTTGGACATGAACGGCCGAATCACGGACACCTCCATCGCGCTCAGGTTGGTCAACTTCACGCCCTTGAGCGCGTTCTCGTCGAGGGCGCGCAACCCGGCTTGAATCTTGTTGTGCCGCACCGACCGAATCGTGTCCACCAGGTCGTACAGCGCGTTCCAGTCCTCCAAGTCCTCGCGCGCGTGCTTGCACAGGTCCGTGGCGATTTCGATATAGTGGTGCGGTAGCCCCTGGAACACGTCCTCTAAACGCTCGGCCTCGATTACCGAGCGCAGCGTCGCCGCGTCCAGCCACCGCGGCGGGACGACGGAGCACTTTCCCTGTTTCTTCAGGAGCATGGCGAGCCACAGCGGCACGCTGGTGCGCATCTGCGGGCGGAACGGGCCATACTGCGCGCGCCACCAGGGCCGGGGGGGGTTAGGGGCCGGGGGTGGGGTGTGGCGGGGAGGGACACGCGCGAACGAGACGACGCGCGGAGAAGGGAGCGCGCGTGGTCGTACCGTGCCGCCGAGCAGGTGCAGCCCTTGGAGGGAAAAGTTGGGCACGATGTCCAGGTGCTCATCTTCGGCCAGGAAGTGAACCTCCTGCGTGGGGACGGGGAGCGGGGGTCGCGGGTCAGCCTTCGAGCGGTTCGGGGGACGCGCGCGGGAGTTCGACACGAACCTGGTGGGAGATGGACTCGGACGAGACGCTCCCGACCATCGCGGTAGGCCCTGCGTGTGAGACGCCCGCGAGATCGCGTGTGCACTGGGCACACCAAAGCGCACGCGCGTTTGAACCACCGAAGTCTTAGGAGAACGAGAAATCGACGCTGACAGACGCTTCGCGCGCCTTGGAAAGGAGGCGAAGAGGACTTCGAGGCGAAGGTTCCTTCTTCTCGTATGCATTACAATTGCAAAAATCTCGCAGCTACATTGGTGGTGTGTGCACACCGAGTGGTTTTGGTTCGTACAGGACCGCGCGCCGCCGGACGGCCTTCACGCCACCTGCTTCGCGAGCTCGTCCGCCTTGGACATGACCTCGTTGATGTCGCCCACCATGTAAAACGCCATCTCGGGCAAGTCGTCGTACTGCCCGCCGAGCAGCCCCTTGAAGCCGCTGATGGTGTCCTTGAGCTCCACGTACCGGCCTTGGATGCCGGTGAACACCTCAGCCACGGTGAAGGGCTGCGACAGGAAGCGCTGCACCTTGCGCGCGCGCGAGACGGTCATCTTGTCGTCCTCGGAGAGCTCGTCCATCCCGAGGATCGCGATGATGTCCTGGAGGTTTTTGTAATCCTGCAAAACCTTCTGCACGCCGCGCGCGACGGCGTAGTGCTCGTCCCCGAGCGAGAGCGGCGAGAGCATGCGGGACGTGGAGTCCAGCGGGTCGACCGCGGGGTAGATGCCGAGCTCGGCGATGCCGCGCGAGAGCACGGTCGTGGCGTCGAGGTGCGCGAACGTCGTGGCGGGCGCGGGGTCGGTGAGGTCGTCGGCGGGCACGTAAATCGCCTGCACCGACGTGATCGACCCTTTGTTGGTGGTGGTGATGCGCTCCTGCAGCCCGCCGAGATCCGTCGCCAGCGTGGGCTGGTAGCCCACCGCAGAGGGGATGCGCCCGAGCAGCGCGGACACCTCGGAGTTGGCCTGCGTGAAGCGGAAGATGTTGTCCACGAAAAGAAGCACGTCCTGGCCCTCGAAGTCGCGGAAGTACTCGGCGACGGTGAGCCCGGTGAGCCCGACGCGCGCGCGCGCGCCGGGGGGCTCGTTCATCTGCCCGTACACGAGCGTGCACTTGGAGTCGCTCGCCTGCGCGCCGAGCTTGATCACGCCGCCCTCGATCATCTCGTGGTACAGGTCGTTGCCCTCGCGCGTGCGCTCGCCGACGCCCGCGAACACGGAGAAACCGCCGTGGCCCTTCGCGATGTTGTTGATGAGCTCCATGATGAACACCGTCTTGCCGACGCCGGCGCCGCCGAAGAGGCCGATCTTGCCCCCCTTCTGGTAGGGCGCGAGCAGGTCCACAACCTGCGTTTGTTTCGTTCGTTTCGTTTCGTTAGAAAGGCGCGTGGCGCGGGAACGAGTTCTCCACGAGTGACGGGCGGCGAGAGAGACGAAGCGGCGGTCCGTCGCGCGCGACGCGCGTCGCGCGAAACCGCGCGCGCGAACGAGCGAAAAAATATCTCGCGCTCGCGTCTCGCGTTTTCGCCGATGGAACGTGGTTCGCGTCGCGTCCGGCGGTCGGTCGCCGCGGGCTCCGGCGTTCGCGCGGGACGCACCTTGATGCCGGTCACGAGCATCTCCATGTCCGTGCTCTGGTCCACGAAGGGAGGCGCCTCGCGGTGAATCGCAAGGGTGTTGGGGGTGTCTGCGCGGAAAGCGGAGGGGCGGAGATGTTAGTCGCGCGCGACGTCGTGAGCGGGAACGAAAGCGAAGCGGTGGCAAAACACGGAAAGCCCGGGTGTGCGCCTCCAACGTACCGATGGGCCCGCATTCGTCGATGGGTTCACCGATGACGTTCATGATACGTCCCAGGGTCGCGCGACCGACGGGGATCTGCCATGGGAGGGGGCCGGGAGGAAGGGTAGGGTTTGCGTTTCGGTTAGTTTTTTGGCACGGGGATCCGGCGCTCGCGGGAACGGAGCAACGCCGTAACAATCCGCAAGACGCACCTGAATCGGGCTTCCCGTGTTGACGACGCCCTGTCCGCGAACGAGACCTTCGGTCGTGTCCATGGCAATCGCGCGGACAGTGTTCTCTCCGAGATGCTGCGCGACCTCGAGCACGAGCCTGATCTCGTGGCCCTCCACTGCGGTGACGAAGCGGGGTGGGATTGGTCAGAAAACGCGGCGTTGGGCGAAGAGGCGCGCGGTGATGGCAACAGCCGAGTTTCGATCGCGCCCGGCGTTCGACGCGTACCTTCGAGAGCGGACATGATGGGGGGCAGTTCGCCGTCGAACTGCACGTCGACGACGGCACCGATCACCTGGGTCACGCGGCCATCGGCGGCCGCGTTCGCCGCCGCCGCGGCGGCGAACCCGCGCGCGAAGGAGGCCTCCGGTTTGATAACACGGCTCGCGATGGAGCGCTGCGTCTGGCCCACTTCAGGAAAGCTCCGGGCCAACCCCGCCCGGGAAATCCCGGTCGTGGCGGACCGAAGAGCCTGCCTGGAGAGGCTTCCGGTGACACGAGAGAAACGTCTCATGGTGATGACGTTACAGAGATTTCAACTTCTCCACGAGGGGTGCTTGCGCGACCAACTCTGAGAAGCGTGGGAGCGAGGAACGCGGGTTCTTTCACTCGATCGTCGTCGGACCCCTGTGCGAGTGCAGCAGGCGCAGTCTGACAGAACCGGAATATAATCGACCTGGGGATTTTCAGGGTTCGTGATTCGACGCGAACGGCATCGGGGCGAAATATGGGCGGAGTAGTTCCAAATGCGAAATTCGTCGGGTATCGGGGCGCCGGGGAGTTTTTGGGCCAACGGGTCTCTTTCCTCTCTTTCCTCACACACTGCTTCTCGCGCGCGCGCTCGAGACGTCTCGGCACGCCCAGGTCGACGCGTCGACCACCCCAGATCGGAACTCGCATCGCGTCGTCTGCGCTCTGATACGGCCGCCATGAACATCTTCCGCTTCTTCGGCGACATGACGCACCTGTGCTCCATCTTGGTGCGTGTGCCAAGTGCGCGTTCGACGTTTTCGCGATCCCTCCTCGCTGACGTGCGACGAACGAAACGCTGACGACGCCGCTCGTCCCCGCTCGTTTGTTTTTTCACTCCAGGTGTTGCTGCTGAAGATCAACGCCACCAAGTCCTGCGCGGGCGTCTCGCTGAAGACCCAGGAGCTGTACCTGCTCGTGTTCGTCACCCGGTACCTGGATCTGCTGTACAGCTTCATCTCGCTGTACAACACGTGCATGAAACTCATCTTCATCGGGTCCTCAGGGTGCATCATCTGGTACATGCGGAAGCACAGGGTGGTGAGCCAAACGTACGACGCGGAACAAGACACCTTCCGCGTGGTGTTTCTCGTGGGGCCCAGCATGTTGCTCGCGATGCTGATCAACCACGAGTTTTCGTTCACCGAGGTGCTGTGGACGTTTTCCATCTACCTCGAGGCGGTGGCCATCCTGCCGCAGCTGGTGCTGCTGCAGCGCACGAAGAACGTCGACACCCTGACTGGAAACTACGTGTTTTTGCTCGGCGGGTACAGAGCGCTGTACCTGCTGAACTGGATCTACCGGTTCCTCACCGAGCCGGGGTACAGGCAGTGGATCGTGTGGGTGAGCGGCGTCGTGCAGACCGCCGTATACTGTGACTTTTTCTATTACTACTTGAAATCCTGGCACAAAAACGAGAAGCTGCAGCTTCCGAGCTGAGGAGAGGGAAGAGCGTAGAGCGCGACGTGCCCCGCGCGGGGGGTGTGAGAGAACATACCGACAGTCTGTGACGCACGCGAAACGCCCTATGGTAAAGAGTCGTACTTCAAACGTCTACGCCTCGTCAGCGTCCGCACCGAGACCGTACAACACGCCTAGGAACTTTTTCAAGTCGCGCTCTCCGGAGAAGTGCGTCTGCGTGAGTTTGAAAAACGTGCACGCCGTGAGCAGGCTGTCGCTCCCCGCCTGGTGTTGCGGGCCAATGCGCACGACGTCCAGCTGTTCGGCGAGCTTGCTCAGCCCGCCGTGGTACCCGTCCTTGAATTTCATCATGTACTTCATGTCGAACACGTTCGGGAAATACAGCCCGAGGATGTGGAAGAACTCCGCCTCCGTCGCGGGCAAGGGCCGGCACGTCAGGAGCTTCACAAGGTACCCGAAATCGTACCCGCTGTGGAACGTGACCCACTTCACCTTGGAGCTCAGCACCACGCCGCTGACCATCAGCAGCTCACCGAAGCGGTGGACGTCGATCCCCCGTTCCTCGTGCGCCTTGAAGTCGATCCCGGAATGTTTCAGCAACGCGATGGAGTCCTGCGCATACATGTCCTCCTTCAGGCTGAACTCGCGGAAGTTGAACTGCCACATGCAGTAGTGGTTCCCGATCATGGGCAAGTTGCCCTCCCCGTCCGTCAGCGTCAAACCCAGCTGAATCAGCTTCAGCATGTCCACGTTGCACCTGCGGCGAGTCGGAATTTCGGGAAAAAGATCAGCGCGCGATCTCGGCTAGGGCGGGAAGAGACCGGGAAACGGGGGATGCGACGCGTACCTCAGGCTCTGGTACTGAAATTCAGACTGGAGCTTGTAGTTTCCCACTGGTCGTGCCACCTGCGAAGTCGTGGTGAGGAGCGCGGGGGTATCTGGGTCAGCGAAGTCCTCCTGAGCCGTTCGCGGAGACGGGGACGGCTGGGATCCGAGGGACGCACCACCCCGGGAAATTCAGTGTCCATGGCCACATAAGGGTAGTCCTCGATTATGCCACGGATGATCGCCATTTCCTCATCGAGGTTACCCTCCCACACCTCTCTGGTGTGGAGGTTATCGTCCCTCAAGGGGATGTACGACATGTGGGCTGCCGCCCGTGAAGTGATCCCCGCCGAACCCGACGCGAGTGCAAAAACAGGAGGCGCGAAACCCGCGGGGCTCGTCACTGAGCTGGTTGAAGCGTCTGGAGCTTTATTTCCGCGGGCGCGTGGGCGCTTCAAGGGGGGCTGTGCCGCTACCCCTCGAACGCATCGGAGCGATGCGGTCTTACAGCGCGCGGTCGGTAGAGGCGTATGAGAAAATCGAGCAGGTCGGTGAGGGAACGTACGGTGAGGTGTTCATGGCTCGCAGCCGAGACGATTCCAGCCTGGTCGCGTTGAAGAAGGTGAAGCTGGAGGGCGAACGCGAGGGCTTTCCCATCACCGCCATACGCGAGATCAAGATCCTGAAGTCGTTGAATCACGACAACGTGATCAACATGAAAGAGATCGTGACGTCGAAGAACAAGAGCAGCATCTACATGGTGTTCGAGTACATGGATCACGACCTGACCGGCCTCGCGGGACGCGAGGGCATCAAATTCTCGATCCCGCAAATAAAGTGCTACATGCAACAGCTCTTGACCGGCTTGAACTACTGCCACCTGAATAACATCCTGCACCGCGACATCAAGGGCGCGAACCTACTCATCGACAACAATGGCGTGCTGAAGCTCGCGGACTTCGGGCTCGCGCGCTCGTGCGCGCTCGAAAACTCCCGCGCGCTGACCAACAGAGTCATCACGCTCTGGTACCGCCCGCCCGAGCTGCTTCTCGGCACGCAGGCGTACGGCCCCGCCGTGGACACGTGGTCCGCGGGGTGCATCTTCGCGGAACTGCTCCTGGGAAAGCCCATCCTGCAGGTACGCGTCTCGTCCGACGCGCGACTCCCTCGCCGCGCGAAAGCGCGCGGACGCGCCTCGAACTCACCGCGCGTCCCGAATCCGCCGTCTTCCCTCTTTTTGGGTTTTTTTTTCCTGAAACCGCAGGGCAAGTCCGAGACCGAGCAGCTGGACTTGATCTTCAAGCTGTGCGGCACGCCCTCCGCGGAGGACTGGCCGGGGCTCCACTCGCTCCCCTGGGCGAAGACCATCCTGCCGACCAAAAAGGCGTACCCGCGGCGCGTGCAGGAAGTGTTCCGCCGCGCGCCGCCGAGCGCGCGCCGCCTCGTGGAGCGCTTCCTGACGCTGGACCCCGAGAAGCGGGTCACCGCGCGCGACGCGCTGGACTCGGACTACTTCTGGGAGGAGCCCCTGCCGTGCAAGCCCGGGGACCTGCCCAAGTACGAGCCCTCGCACGAGTTCCAGACCAGGAAGAGGAAGCAGGAGGCCTCCAGGGCGCAGGAGGAGCGCGCGCGCCGCGCGCCGGCGCCGGGCGCCGGCGCCGGGTACGGCGCGGCGGCGAAATACGCGGGGTACCGCGCCGCCGCGCCGCTCGGCTCGTGGGCGGCGCCCGCCGCGGGGGGTATGACCGCGTCGTGGGCACAGCCAAAGAAGAAGGACGAGGCGGAGTAGACGTACGTTCGGTGGTTTAGTGTTTTAGACGCGTACGGGAGGAGAAGGACGACGCGCGCGCGGCGGCCGGCGCGTCACGTTCTTCTACGTACATCTCATCGAAGCTGTGTCCTCACTAACTGCTGGTCGGGTACTCACTGACACAGGCGTCCGCCGACGTATCTCCTGTCTGCAGCGAAACACACTCGCGCGCCGCTTTCGTTTCCCGCTCAGATCCGCAGGCGCGCGGGCGCCGAGGTCGTGTTCTCTGTCCTCGGAGTCAGGACATCCGGGCCGATGGACATCGCTTCGGTGTACCTCCACGTGATCAGAAACGTGGTCGACGGCGTCAGGGTGCGTCTCGTCGTGCCTCTCCCGCGCGCTCGCGCGTCCATTTCGCGCAACCCTCGCTGACCCCGAAATCGTCGCTCCTCCGCAGGCGGACTTCAGCACCGAGCAGCTCGATGAGAAAGCGTTAGCGACGCTGGCCACGGTACGTCGACGCCCGCACGCTCCGCGCGCTCAAGTCGCGTCCCCGAACGTTCCTGACCTTCGTTTCCCTCGCTCGGCGCGCAGCTCTGGGAGCACAAGCTGATGAGCAGCGGGGCTCTGGATGCCAACCGCGTGGAACCCAAGAAGGAGGAGGGCGAACAGGCGGCGCCACACGTTCCGCCGGCCGAGCCGGCCGAGCCGACGGAGCAGAAAGGCGTCAAGCGAAAGGCGGGGGATATGGACGGCGCGGACGCGACCGCCGCGCCCGAGGCTGAGAAGCAGGACCCGAAACCCTCCGAGCCCGCCGCCGGCGATGCCGCGGCGAAGGATGACAAAGTCGACGGCGGCGGCGACGGAAAACTCGGCCCCGCCACCGAGGCGGCCCCGGCGGAGAAGGGCGAGACTTTGAGTTCCGACAGCGACGACGACGACGCCTTGCATGGCGCGCAAGGCGTGGACGTGAGCACCGGGAACTTGATCCTCGCGCAGTTCGACAAGGTGTCGCACTCGAAGAATAAGTGGAAGTGTTCGCTGAAGGGAGGCGTCATGACTCTGAACGACAAGGACGTGCTCTTCGGCAAAGCCAACGGGGAATTCACGTGGTGATGATGTAATACATTTTTTTAAGACGTTCGAAGGGCGCTTCTCCGCACACCGTTCCGCGAGTCATCGGGGGCGCTGATGGACGGCACGCTCCTCCGCGCTGCTCGCGGAGCGTCCCGCTTTTGTTTCGCTTTTTGCGTCAGTCGCGCTTGTGCATCAGCGTGCTCGTGCTCGGCATGAAGTACGTGAACATCAGGAACCCCATGCACAGCACCGCCTCGACGATGGGCGTTCCCCAGCCGTAAACGGGCCAGAGCAACACGCCGAACGCGCAAAACGACGCGATGCCGAAGAGTGACGACACGGGAAGCGTCCACGCGGCTTCCGTTTCCCACTTCGAACCCCTCCTGTGGAAGTTGTGACGAGCGATCAAGTACACGAGCACGCACAGGTTCACGGTCAAGGACCCGAACGCGACGATGAACCAGAGCCTGCGAGACGAGCGTTTATGAAAGGGAAGGCTACGGTCAGTGGCGGCGGCGGCGGCGGCGGCGGGCGGTTCGCGGACAAACGGGCCGAAGCCGACGTCGGGACAAACGGGCCGACGCTGACGATGCCGAAAAGCTGGGAGCTGTCTCAATTCGTGTCGATCGAGTTGTTCAGACGCTCACCTCGTGTCGTTGGCTCGCTGGAGCATGATCTGCCCGAGGTCACTCGTGCCGTCCCCGAACCACACAAGGAAAGCAGACACCAACACCCACAGAAGTCGTTCGATCTTCTCTCTGAAGAGTTTACGCTTCTTCGCCCGCTCCTGCTGAGCGACGATGTCGACGTGCGTCGCGCCACGAGCTGCGATCTCGTCGTCAGCGACGAGCTGCTCGTATCTCGCCATCGTCCGCGTGCTTTTCGCGAACGAAACGTGGGCTCGACGCGCGCGTCGACGAAGGGGACGCGGCGGATGCGCGCGTTCGTTTCCCGGAAGAGCCCCGCCGGTTTAGGGGCTGTCGCGGTGGGGTGGAATTTCGTAATCACGTCTCCCAAAATTTTGGAGCGTCGCGCGCCGGCGCGCGTCTCGCGCCGCGCCGCCGCCGCCGCCGCCGCGCGCGTCGTACTTGATCACATTTTCTTATTGTAAAACGTCGATTGACTAACAACTACCATCGTCCGCGGCGCCGCGCGAGCCTATGCTCGCTACTTGGCTGTGGTCTACGCGTTCGCCGCGCGCCGCCGCGGCGTGTCCTTTAATCTCGAGAGCGTCGCGTTCGCGCGTCGCGTCGGCGCGCTCTCGTCTCGCTGCTAGCTACGGTCGCCCACGCGGGGGCGGCGGCTACTTTTCGCGGCAGCCTTCCCGTTCACGGAAGGACCGCGCCCCGACTACGCCCCGATTACGCCCGACTAGGTCTAGTTCGAGGACATGGGGAAGTCCAGCTCCATCGGCCGTTCCCACTGGCTCACCCCGGACCGGGCGTTGTAGTAATACACGTACCCCTCGGGGGCGGTGTGCTCGGTCCAGCCGTGCGCGGCGTCGCCGGCGCCGCCGCCGCCGCCGAGCTTGTCGCCGCCGTATCCGCCGGCGGACATGCCGGGGCGGCCCGCGTTCGGGTTGCCGCCGGGGCCGCCGGGGCCGCCGCCGTTGAACCCCGGGTTCGAGCCCCAGGGGTTGTCGTTCCCGGCGGCGTACCCAGGGGCGTTCCCGTAGCCGCCGCCGTACCCGTACCCGCCGGCGGCGCCGCCGGGGCCGTGGCCGCCGCGGGGCTGGCCGTAGCCGTAGCCCTGCGACGAGCGCGGGGGGCCGCGCTGGGGGGGCGGCGCCTGGCCGCGCGGAACCGCGGACTTGACCTCGACGCGCTTGCCGAGCATGTCGTGGTACCGGTTCTGCAACACGATGCCCGCGGAGTCCTCGCGCTGAAACGTGATGAATCCGAACCCGCGCGACTGGTGGTTGTGCGGGTCGCGCATCACGAGCACCTCGACGACCGGGCCGAACTGCGAGAAGAAGTTGCGAACGACGCCTGGGGGTTGGGAGCGGAGGGGGGGAAGCGGCTCAGCGATTGGCTTCGCGGTGGGGGGGGGGGGGGGGCGGACGCGACCGGCGAGGCGCGCGTGCGGACGATGGACCCCGCGCGTGCGCTCGGGGTCCATCGCGTTAGCGAGAAACCGACGATCGGGTGCAGATCTAATAACCGGGAAATGGAGACCGCGCGCGCTGCGGGTCGTACCTTCGTCGACGCTCCGGTCCAGACCTCCGACAAAGATCTTAGAGCCGGCGGTGCCGAGTCCTGGGTCGGAGACGCCCGACTCTTCGATCATGGTGACTATTGCTGCACGCGTGCGCGAGCGCTAAAAACTATGTCGTCCCCGTGGTCGAAGCGGCAGCATATCGTCGTGCTCAAGAATTCGAGCTCGAGCGAGGCTTTCAGTCTCGAAGAAAAGTGAAACGATCCGTGTCGACTAAATGCACATACGACGATATTTGAAGGAGTTGTCGCGTTTTTCCCGCGGCGCCCGACGAAGAAAACTGAGACGATTGGGAAAATGCTTGTTTCTGGCCTTCAACCTCGTCGCCGCGCGACCGGCTACTCCGGCTCCGAAAAACGCCCGTGGAAAAACGTGTCTCACGACGATCGACTCACTTCTTCTTCTTCCCCTCCTTCTTCGCGGCCTTCGCCTCTCCCTCCTCCGGGGGGTTAAACGCCTTGGCCATCTCGCTGAACGGGTTGGGCTTCTCCTCCGGCTTCCACGGGCGCGCGAGTTTGCCCTCGGCTTTTCTGCCGAGCAGCGTGCACTGGAACACGGGCATCTCGATGAGGTTCATCGGAAGCATCACCGTCTGCAGCAGCAGAGGGGGGTTGACCTTCATGTACACGTGCATCGCTCCGACCACGCCGAACCCGAAGATCTGGTTCGTGAACGCCTTGCCCACCTCCCGCACGTCGTGTTCGAAATGCGTCAGGGTCTCCGTCTTCTCCTTCCCGCCGTCCATCGGGTCCTTCGTGGTGACCTCCACCTTGTCCTCCGTGAGCTTCTTCTTCTTCCGGTTCACGATGGCGTACATCAACGCGCACGAGGAGACGCACAGCGCCATCGCCAGCGCGAACGCCATGCGCACGTTCGTCAGGGTCGCGGGATCCGAATAGTCGATGCCCAACTTTTTGCTTCCCAGCAGGAGCAGCGGGGCGATGAACATCTTCGGCTTCAGCTTGGGGGCCTCCGGCTGGGCGGGAGGCGCAGTTTTCTTCTTCTTCTCTTCCGAATCGGCCATGGTGGCGGTGAGCAACCTCGCACGGGGGTCAGCGCAGGGGGGAATGGCCGATCTGGGACCCGATTCATTTCGAACGCGAGAAAAGTCGTGTCCAAGTTGTGGACGCGTTCGGCAGTTCGAGTTCGGTACCAGTATCTTTAATACGGCACGATTAAACCACGCATCCTGGGTCTATTCTCGAGCATATTTTCTCGCGAAAAAACCCACCGGGAAAAACTAAAGAACGTCAAGCCATCTGCCGGCTCCGCCTCTTCTCCCGTGCGCAAGCAGCATGGTTAGCCTCAAGCTCCAGAAGCGGCTCGCCGCCAGCGTGCTCCGATGCGGGCAGCGCAAGATTTGGTGTGATCCCAATGAGGTACGTTGACTCGCCGCGCGCGTGGTCGCCCGCTTCCGGCGCACCCGCCAAATCCAAACTAAACTAGGGTTTTGAGGCGCGCGGATGTCCTCCAAGCCGCGCCGGTTCCCCGTCCCGCGGCGTCACGGCGACGTCCGCACCGCGCCGAACGCGCCTGCGCTTCATCGTCAGACGAGCTTGGACGCCCTCGCCGCGCGTGGACGGAGGACCGCGCCTCCGGAACGACGGGCTCGCGCGCTGGAACCGCGCGCGGTCCGCGTGTTTTTCCTTTCCCATCTTCCGCTTCTCCTCGCTTCGGCCCAGAGACTCACCGCGCTCGTCCCTCCTCGCGCTCTTCGTTTCGAACCACAGATCAGCGAGATCAGCATGGCCAACTCGCGCCAAAACATTCGCAAGCTCGTGAAGGACGGTTTCGTCATCCGCAAGCCCCAGAAGATCCACTCGCGCGCGCGCACCCTTCGCAACCTCGCGGCGAAGCAGAAGGGTCGCCACACCGGCTACGGTAAGCGCAGAGGTACGCGCGAGGCGCGCCTGCCCACCAAGGTGCTCTGGCTCCGCCGCCACCGCGTGCTCCGTCGCCTGCTGAAGAAGTACCGCGAGGCGAAGAAGATTGACAAGCACATGTACCACGAGATGTACCTGAAGTGCAAGGGTAACGTGTTCAAGAACAAGCGCGTGCTCATGGAGGCGATCCACAGGACCAAGGCGGAGAAGGCTCGCGAGAAGTCCATCGCCGACCAGTTCGAGGCGCGCCGCACCAAGAACAAGGCGACTCGCGAGCGCAAGATTGCGCGCCGCGAGGAGCGTTTGGCTGCGGGTGCTGCCATGGACGCCCCCGCCAAGAAGTAAACGCGTGCGTTTGGGCTTCGCGGCGGAGAAGATCGTTTTAATAGGGAAGAAGGATCTTTCGACTAAAATTGTTTACACCCGCGCGCTTGTCCGCTCGCCACGACGCCGTCGCCCTTCACGCCATCATGGCCTTGAACTCGGGGTAATCCACCTGCCCGGACCCGTCCGCGTCCGTCTCCCGAATTAACTTGTCGATGTCGATGGTGAGCCCGAAATCCTGCGAGGGAGAGGCGGCGGCGTGAGCGACGGAGGAAAAGGGAGCCATTTTCGCGCGCGCGGGTGAGATACGCGTCGTTCGCCGCGGCGGGTCATCGCGCGCGCACCTTCACCACGGCCCTCAGCTTTTCCGTGGAGATTTCCCCTGTTTTGTCCGCGTTGCCTCCCAGCGCCACGAACGCCTCGATGGTGTCCGTCTCGTCGCTCGCCTTGGCGGCGGACGCTTTTTGGTTTTCGATTACTTTCATGAACTCCGCAAACTCGATCTCGCCGCTGTTGTCGTCGTCAACCTGAGAGATCATCTGGAAGATCTCCTCCTCCGTCGGGTTCTGGCCCATCGCGTTCAAGGTCGCCTTGAGCTCGGATGCGTCAATCTGCGGGGGGCGTGATGGGGTCAGCCGCGGAGTCGAGAAAGCGAGGGAGAGGGCACGCCGGGTACCAAAAATGGCTCGCACCGCGCGGATTGGGACGCGGTCGCGGGACGAGCGCGCGCGACACGTACCGTCCCGCTTCCATCCTTATCGAACTTGTCGAACGCCTCTCTACACGCGGTGATGTCCTCTTGCGAGAGCGTCATCTTCGCGTCGCGAAGGAGGACAGCTTGCGCAGTCGAACTGCCGGAATGTCGCAACGTCTTTCTTTACGTCAACTTTTGGTTCGACTCGTCCTTCGTCACGGTCTCCTGGAGTCCTGGACTCCTGGTGCGCTGGTCGGTCATCGTGTCGGTCGCGAGCACGAGTCACGAGCTAGAGAAAAATGTCGTCTGCAGCGCATCATCGACGCCTCGGCCTCACTGCTGACGGCACGTTCAGTGGATTCTAAGAAAGATGGGGCCCTGCCTCTCCACTCCCTCGGATGGTGGATCCCTCCACCTCGCCAGCATGCGCGAGCGAGAGGTGCGTTGAGCGCGCCCGCGCGTCGATCGCCTCCGACCCGCCATCGGATTCAACACCAAACAACACCATTCGATCGGACGGCACGAAAACTCGGACTGACGCCTTTCCCTCGTCCGTTCCCCGCCGCAGACGGACGATTTCTTCCAGACCGTGTCTCGCGTATTCCACCCGAAGTTCGACGTCGCCGGGGAGGTGTTCAAAGGGTACTTCGACGAGCAGAGACGCGTCATCACGAAGCAATCGCTGGAGCGCTTTTTCCGCGACGCGCAGCACGAACTCCCTCCCGACGAGCTGGAGGATGAATACGACGTGACCGCCGCGTTCGACGCGTTCGTGCTCGCCCGGGACAACTTCGTGGTGGGGAAGTCCGTGGTGGACGAGTCCGCGATGCACGAGCCCATGTCGCACTACTTCATCAACAGCTCGCACAACACCTACCTCTCCGGGGACCAGCTGTTGTCCAACTCGTCCACCGACGCCATCAAGCGCGCGCTGTTGCACGGGTGCCGCGTCATCGAGCTCGACTGCTACGACGGCGGGAAGGACGGCCCCATCATCAAGCACGGCGGGACGCGCACGAAGCCCATCACGTTCCGGTCAGCGATCGCCGCGATCGAGGCGGACGCGCACACGGTCTCGGAGTACCCCGTCATCGTCACGCTGGAGAATCACTGCAGCGTCGCGAAGCGCGCCGAGATGGCGGACATCCTGAAGGAGGAGCTCGGCGACAAGCTCGCCGTCCCGGCGAGCGGGAACATGGCGGCCTGGCCGTCCCCGGCGTCTCTGCGCGGCCGCGTGATCATCCGCGACAAGCTGAAGCACAAGCAGGACAAGAAGAAGGGCGCGGGCGCGGCGAGCGAGACCCCCGCGGCGGAGGAGGAGATCCCAGACGACGACGACGACGACGACGACGAAGGCGACGACGAGCCCGACGCCGCCGACGCCGCGGACGAGCCCGAGCCCGACGCCGCGACGCGCCTGAAGTCTCTCGTGACTGTTGAGAACGCCAAGTTCAAAACGTTCGAGGAGGCCATGTCCGGCGAAAAGCTGTTTTCGTGTTCCTGGGGAGAGGCGAAACTGCTCAGCCGCGTGAAGAAGACGGAGAAGCCCGTCGTGACCGCGTTCACGGAGAAGCACTTGTTGCGGTGTTACCCCGCGGGGCACAGGTTCTTGTCCGACAACTACGACCCCTCCCCGGCGTGGTCCGTGGGCGCGCAGATGGTCGCGCTGAACTTCCAGGCGAACGACAAGCCGATGTGGATCAACCGCGGGAAGTTCCTCGCGAACGGGAACGCCGGGTTCGTGCGCAAGCCGCGGTATCTGACGGACCCGGCGCAGCGCGGAGCGCCGTCGTCGCCGCGGCGGACATGGTCCGTGACCGTCGTCGCCGGCTCCGGCTGGGACAACTTCAAGGACGCCGAGCTCGTGGGCGCGCCGGACACGTACGTCAAAGTCTCCGTGACCGGAACCACGTCGGACGCGAAGACGTGCACCACGGCCACGTTCACGGACCAGCGCGTGGGGCCGAGGGCGCAGCCGTACTTCAACGAGACGTTCGACTTCCCGGTGACGGAGACGGAGCTCGCGGTGTTGCTCTTCACGGTGTACGACAAAGACACCGTCAGCCAAGACGACTTCCTGGCGCAGTACAGCTGTCCCGTGAGCATGTTGCGCCCGGGCGCGAGGGTCGTCCCCCTGTACAACGAGGCGGGCGGGTACGTCGGGAAGGGCAAAAACGCGAAGGCGTGTCTCGTGGTGAAGCTCGCGACCGATAAGTGACGTGTACGTCGCGCCACCGCAGTGCGCACGCCGCGCGCGTGCATGTGTATGATACCGGATTACCCTACTATTGAAATCTAGACACCACGTCCAGGAACTCCACCGGGGAGAGCTCGCCGTCCCCGTCCACGTCGAACACGAAAAACACGACGTCGATCATCGTCTCGCTCAGCCGCGCGCCGCACTCCTTTGCGAGTTTCAAAAAGACGTCGCGAGTCAGGCGACCGCCTTTGCCCACGCGCTCCTTGATTTTATTCTCGAACCGCGAGTTGCCGTGTTTCAGGAGCTGGCAAAACGCCATGTACTGCGCCTTCGTGATCCTTCGTCCGGATCGACAGACCTCGCTGCTCGAGAGCTTCGCGGCGCGGTCGATGAAGTGCTGCAACTGCCGGACGCTCGCGCCCGCCACGACGCTGTACCCGAAATCCTCCGCGCTGATCGAGCCCTGCCGTTTGAAGTCGTAGTGCTCGAACTCGAGCGAGTCGATCTCCGTCCTGAGCTTCGTCAAGAACGCCTCGAACGCCTTCAGGCTCAGCTTGCGTTCGCGGCGGCCGTCCCCGAAGAGGTGGTGCACCAGCCCGCCTGATAAGTCGTCCACGTCGTTCACCGTCTTCAGACCAGTTCTGTATCCCGACGCGCGTCGCTTCGTCGTGGACAGCCGCATGTGCTTCATCATCTGCAGGAACTCCTCGCGGCACAGCGACCCGCCCTCATCCACGTCGAACTTGCGGAACGTCGCTTTGCACTGCTCGTCCGTGAGCGAGAGTAGCGTGACGAAGAAGAGGTACTCGGGGAATGAGATCAGCCCGTCGCCGTCGGTGTCGAACATTTCGAAGAAGTTCGAGCTCACGCCGGAGGCGTGTTCGTCTTCGTCGTCCTTCTTCTCGCCTCCCAGCGAGCCACTTCGGATGTGTTTCGAGTCCGCCGGCTGGAACACCGGCACCGCCGCGCGCATGAGGTCCAGCGAGGTCATGAACGTCCCCTCCGCGCTCTTGACGGATGAAAAATACTCAAACACCTTCTCCGGCGGGGAGTGTTCCCTCAACCGTTTCTCGTACACGAAGAACACGTTGCGCCTGTACTCGGGGGACAGGAGCGAGAACCCCGCGCCGTCCGCCTCGAACACCGACGCCGGCCGGGGGGGGCGCCCGAGCGCTTCAGGAACCGAGTGGATCGACGCCTGCGCGTGCGCGGGTTCGCGCTCGCGGGAAAACACCCATCCGCCAACCCCGAGGAACGACACCGCCCCCGTCGCCAGCAAGCGCAGAGGGTCGCCCTCGTCGCCGGGTCGCGCGGCCGGGCGACAACGGGCGAGCGCGGACCGTCTGGGAAGCCTAACGAAAGCGCGCCAGGCCATGCTTGATGATCCGTTCGCCGAGACCCCACGACCTCCACGCCGCTCCGCGGGAAGTGCCAAATACGCAGCCGAACGAACTGAAGGCGAGTTCGCCGCGGCTCACTCGCGAAGGTTCGGGGGGTGTATGAGGTTTCGGCAATCTTGCAAAAGAGGTTTTGCGCATGAAAAAAATCTAAAACTACGGGAGACTTTTAGACCGTGTTTTTCGAGTCATCCGCGTCTGACGTGTCACGACACCGATGCTGACACGACATTTCACGAAAAAGCGCAACCGAACCTCACCGGGGTTCACTCTCCCCTTGCGCGTTGACAAGATGCGAGGATATCTCGTGGCGTCGACGCAACGCTGGGCATCATGCATGGCCCACGCGAAAGTTCCGGTGCGTGCCTCGGTGTCGAAGTTCCCAGCGTGCGCGGTTGGTGGGGTCGACGCAAAAGCGGAACGCAGCACGAGTGGGAAATTCCACTTTATCTCACGCTTCTTCCCCGACGACCTTCTCGCAGGCATGCTACGCGCTGAACACGCAGGCTCGAACCTTTTCGGGGACGACGCCTTCCTCGTCATTTCTTTCTTTCCAGGTACGTCTCGCCCCCCCCCGGCTTCGTGGCGCGAAGACACGCGCTCGTCGCATCCGTGTCCTCGGAGGAAATCTGACATTCTTTAACAACAACCCCTCGCTTCGCTACGCGAAAATTCAGTCCCTGCACAGCGACGAGATGCCGCTCGGCGGGGTCGCGACTCGAATCGGTGACGCGTTCGGCCCCGCTTTGGACGCGATCGCCGAGCACCAGTCGCGGTGCGAGCCCGCGGACGCGTCGAAAACATCGGAGGTGTTCGTTCCCAGCATCCCGCACGCGTTGCCCGTCACGCGGTGGGCGCGCGACAGCGAGTTCATCCGGAGCGTCCTGGTGATCGACGAGCAGAAACGCGTGAAGCCGCGCTTGTCGTGGTACGACCCGTACGACACGACGTGGATCCCGAACGGGTGGTTCGCCGAGGGCGTGATGGCGGACATGAACTACTACTTCGCCGACGCGAAGGCGAAGAAACCGTGACGCTCCGGGCGAGACGCTTCCGAAATCGCCGACGCGCGGCTTCGACGCGCCGTTTGTTCTAATAGCTACGCATGTACGAGTACTCAGCCGATCGGCACGTTCGTCGCTCGTCGCGCGCCGCGACTCGCATCCCATCCACGACATGTCGCCGTACAAAGACGCGAAAGACGTATCGTCACGCTTCCTCGCGTCCCCGCGGCTTCAGGTTCGCCAGCGCGCTCGCCGAGGCGAAGGCGAGTCGCCTCCGCGGCCCATCCGGCGCAGCCTCGGGCGGCGCGCCGCGCGTCGCGGCTTCCAGCGCCTCCACCGCGCCCGCCGCGATCGCCGCCGCGCGGTTGGCGGCGTTGGCGTACGCGAGGTTTCGCAGCGCCCCCGCGGCGTCGATCGCGACGCGGATCCTCGCCTGGTGCAAAGCACTCGCCTCGAGACGTGAGCCGGCTCGCGAATCGCTCTTCGGCGGCGACGAAGCGACGGAGGCGACCATCGCGACGAGCGGCGCCATCGCGCCGAGCTCGCGCGCCGCGTCGCGGTTAAACGCGTTGGCGCACACCAGCTCCTTCAGCGTGGCCGCCGCCCGGCCCGCCGCGACGATTTCCGCCTCGATCGCGCGCGTAGAGCGTTCGGGAACGTCATCGCGAATCCCAGCTTTTGTCACGTTCAAAAGCTCCGCGTCCCCGAGAGCTTTTTCGGCTTTTTCGGCTTTTTCGTGCGTCGAGACGGAGAAGCGTCGCGTCTCGGCGACGAGCGCCGCCAAGACGCTCGTCGCCTTCGCCGTCTTCCGCTCGCTGACGTCGCGAGCTTTGTACGGCTCTTGCGTCACCGCCGCCGCCGACGCGACGCGCGAGGCGAGCGCGCGCACGCGCGCGCCGGCGTCCCGCAGCGCGAGCAGCGCGTCGGACGCGCCGTTCGCCAGGGCCCAGTCCGCGGGGGTGCGGCGCCACGCGTCCCACGACTCGAGCCCGCCTTTTCCCGTGCGCAGCGGCGCGCACGCCAGCGCCGCCGTCTCCGCCGCGCCGTACGCGCCGTGACGCGCCGCGAGGTGCGCGACCGTCTGCTTGTCTCCGTCCGCGGCGCCCGGGTCGCAGCCGCGCACGAGCAGAAGTTCCAGCAGCGCGCGCTCGCCACGCGCCGCGGCGAGGTGCGCGGCGCTGGTGCCCGCTGCCGTGCGCG
>Ga0181557_1002165_pt1 | contig 20835 bp, 19 predicted proteins | sample 011ome_23_FD_148632 | JGI IMG/M metagenome (GOLD analysis project Ga0181557, IMG submission 148632) | Coastal salt marsh microbial communities from the Groves Creek Marsh, Skidaway Island, Georgia - 011506CT metaG (spades assembly) | ecosystem: Environmental > Aquatic > Marine > Intertidal zone...
ACACCATCGCCATTTAAGTTTTTCAGAATCCGGGTATTGCTTCCAGAAGCCGGTGACAATACCGGATACTCAACATCAGACTGGCCCCAGTCACCGGTTTTGGGAATGTACTTGTAATGCAGCAGCTCATCATGGCCTTTGTCATTTTGCTGGCTGCCAGATTCAGCATTTTCCTTTAAATTTGAGAGCTGCATTTCCAGAAACTCAAAGCCCTGCCAGCTGGCCACTGTTGATGCCTTGTCGCCATCGATTACAGGGTCAGAAATATCACTGAAGACCTTGGCAAAGCTCAGCTCTTCACGCCCGGTGATGATGGGGTCGCACAGGTTTTCCCAGATGACGCTCAGGAAACTGCCCTCTACTTTATCTAACTTGCCCTGAAATTTTGCCGGGAATGAAACCCCGAGCATGGCGTAGCCACGGCCTGCCAGCCATTCAACTTCTTTCATGTGACTGCTATGGACAGTCACTATCGGTTCGCCAACAAGCTCGTAACAATCTGGTAGCAGCGCTTCAAGTTGTTCAGGATTGGTTCGAAAGGAAATTGAAAGCGTGGTGGTTTTCGGATTATTGACGCAATCAAAAGTACGCCCATCAGGCCCCTGCCGTGGTCCCATGAGCGGGCCAAAATGCGTAGGCATGCGGTAAATACTGTCAGGGACAAAGGTATAATTCATTGCTAAACATCCACCGGCGGAAAAGGCTGGCCCTTGTGCTTATAAGGCAGGGCTTCTGTGAGTACGAAAACAATACGGCAGGGTTCGTCGCCCAAGGTACGCCAGAGATGAATGGTGCCACGCTGCACACAGATATCACCGGCATTGAGGACAGTGGTGGTATTGTCATCCAGTTCCAGTTCTACGGATCCTGACAGCACGATGCCGTAATCGAGACTATTGGTGCGGTGCATTGGCGACTCACCACCAGGCAGCATGTCCACAATACGAATGACCGAACCCTGTTTGAGAGTCAGGCCGGCATCGCGTTCGCGCCCGTCGGTGTTGTCGTTGTTATCTGCCGGTAAAACAGGGCTGGTCCAGAGCAGGGAAAAGGCAGCATCACCGGAGGGAATGTTTTCAGGTTGAAACTGTTGATCGGAAATAAAAACTGCCTGACCTTTTTCATTATGCCCGGTCACTACGCGCCGGACTTTCTCAGGTTCGGAATTTTTCACTGGTTATTTCCTTGTCAGGGTTGTTTGACTACTCGCTGATCAAGCGTGCCGAATAACAGGGAGCCATCCGGGTGCGACACCTGCATGCGGATTCGGTCGCCGAATTTCATGAATGCGGTTTTGGGCTCCCCTTCATCGATCATTTCAATACCACGCCTTTCAGAGATGCAGGTAGAACCAACCTCGCGAAAGTTGTCGTTGGACACGGTGCCTGAGCCAATGATGGTGCCGGCACAAAGAGGTCTGGTGGCCGCCGCATGGGCGATCAGTTCATGAAAGCCTACTTCCATGGTGGCGCCATTGGGATGGCCAAAGCGCTTTTCATTCCAGTCCACCACCATATCAAGATGGAGTCTGCCGTCGTGCCAGGCCTCTCCTGCTTCTGAGGGGGTGATGGCAAAGGGGGCCATTGAGCAGGCCGGTTTGGCCTGAATCCAGCCAAAACCGGTTTTCATTTCTACCGGGGCAAGGGTACGTAATGACCAGTCATTGATTTGCACCAGCAGCTTGATGTGGGCCATGGCATCCTGTGCTGAAATACCCATGGGCACATCATCGATGATCACGCCAAACTCGCCTTCGAAATCAATACCATCCTCTTCACGCAGAAAGGGGATGTCTTCGCCGGGGCCATGGAAAAGATGTGACATGCCCTGATACATCAATGGTTTGTCATATTCCAGGGGCGGGAGCTTAAAGGCTTCCTGCATGAGCTTGCCATGGCTGGGAAAGGCAGAGCCGTCCAGCCACTGCCAGGCGCGGGGCAGGGGGGCTGTTATGTTCAGTGCTGCGATCGATTCACCTTCGCCTTTTTCCAGACGTTCACTGAGAATCTGACATGCCTTTTCAGCGGCATCCCATTGTTCAATGGCCTGCTGCAGGGTTTGAAAATTATCTGGAACCAGATAGCGACTGCCATCACGGGAAACGACGACCAGTAGTCCATCAGGTGAGTTATTCGTGGCAGTAGCTAATTTCATAGTGGCCCCTGAAATTTTGTTTGTGCTTTTTTCTCAGATTTACCTTGCGCTGTTGCTTTACTCGTCAAAGATGGCAACGGCTCTTGTCCAGCCTGCGGAAGCGCCTTTGATTTTATGCGGGAAACAACTCACCGTGAATCCGGATGCAGGCAGTACTTCAAGATTATGTAATTTTTCCAGGTGACAATAACCAATGTCCTTACCTGCCTTGTGACCCTCCCAGATCAGGGAGGTGTCTCCGGTCTCCTTTACTTTTTCGGCGGTATAGGAAAAAGGCGCATCCCAGGACCAGGCATCTGTGCCGGTAACCTTGATGCCACGCTCAAGCAGATACATGGTGGCTTCATAGCCCATGCCACAACCGATATCGACGAAATTGGGATCACCAAGTGCTTTACCTGCAGCCGTGTTAACCAGCACGATATCCATAGCTTGCAGTTCAACATTGATTCGTTTCAGCTCGTCTTCAACTTCCTGTGCAGTGACCACGTGACCATTGGGGAAGTGACGAAAATCGAGTTTTACACCGGGACGAAAGCACCAGTCCAGAGGTACTTCATCGATGGTCATGGCCGGTTTGCCTCCATCCATGGTGGGGTGGAAATGCCACGGGGCATCAAGATGGGTGCCGTTATGGGTAGTCAGTTTGACCGTTTCAGCGGCGGCGAATCCTTTCCCGCCCGGGTATTGCTCCGCTTCAACGCCAGGAAAAAATATCTGGGCTTCCTTAACTGTTTCCGCATGATTCTGGTAAGTAATCTCCGGCCGCATGAAGGGTGGATCACTGATGACATCGTTTTCCAGGTAGATGGACAGATCGACAAATTTACGTGGCATGGTTACTCCAAAAACTGCGTTACTATTTTGTGTAGGTGCCGAGGGTGTCAGCAAACCAGTCCGCTATGTAATCACAGCCAAAAGACATGTTGTCTGCTCCCACGTGTTCCACCCCCCCTTCGCGAGGAGTAAAAATCTTTAACTGGCGGTTGGGCGAATTCACCAGCTGTTCATAACTTTGCTGGGCATAATCGACATTGATCTGGCGATCCTCGGCACCGTGGGTTACCAGGAAGGGCACCTTGATTTTGTCCATCACACCATTGAGGGTCATGCCTTTGGCTTTTTCCAGGAATTCATCCATGTCCTGGCAGCCAAATACCCACATGACATGATTCCAGTAATGGGGTACCGGGTTTTCCCCTTCGCGATTCAGGCGTTTTTGCTGCACTTCAGCCCAGTTATGGTTTGCCCCCCAGACGGCGCCGGAAGCAAAGCGGGGTTCGAAGGCGACGGCGCGCGGGGCGAAGTGACCGCCCAGGGAAATGCCGGTCATGCCGATGCGATTGTTGTCGACAACATCCTGCTTTTCCAGCCAGTCGACCCAGGCTGAGGCCCATTCCTCACTGGCGTGGGTTGCCGGTAAATCATGCAGGCGCAGTGCTTCACCGGTACCTGGCTGGTCTACACACAGGCAGCTGATGCCGCGTTTTGCCAAAGCCAGTGGAAAGCCGCCAAGCCAGAGCATTTCCTTGCAACTGTCCAGGCCGTTACAAAAGACGACAACAGGACGTGGACCTTCTCCTTCACCGAGAGTCAGGTAGGCCGATAACATCGTGCCATTGGTATAGGGAATTTCGACACGCTGGATATTATCCTTCACATAGGCAGTGCCTTTGGAAAAAGCATTCAGTGCCTTTTGATAGGTTTCCTTGCGGCCTGGATGCCCGAGGCCCTGCATACGTTCCGCAGTCACATAGTAGATACTGGCTCGTTTGAGTTTGTTGCCGGCAGAAAACAGTCGGCCCTGCTCTTCATCCTCGGCTGCCAGTCCGGCAAGTTTGTCTGCCATCTTGACCCACTCTTCGAGAAACTGTGGAGTGCCTGCATCTGCACCATTATTGGCGGCGTCCTTGATGGGCTCGCACATGTCTATTATTTCGCCAATCTTGCCGCCATTTTCCATGGCAATGGAAATGGAAAGGTTCCAGATATAGTTGGGAAAGTATTCAAATAATGCCATTGCGGTATTGCCTTTTATAAATAGTTTGCTACGAGAGCGACGCTGGTGTTAACCATGGTTTGTCACTATCTTGGAAATTACATTTTTTTAAATTACTAAATTGGCTGTGCGGTGATCTTGAACATCTCACCAGTTGCCTGGGCATTATTAATGAGTGGACCTTCACCAATTTGCCCCTTACAGATAGCCACTGATGATTCAACGATATAGCGGCAGCGTTCCGCCCGCCTTTTCATGAAGGCATTGAAAGCCGTTTCTACAGACGCTTCATTGCTTAATTCCTCGGCCAGAACCACACTGTCTTCAATAGCCATACCGGCACCCTGTCCAAGGTGGGGAGTAGTAGCGTGGGCTGCATCACCGATCAGGATGGTGCTGCCCTGATACCAGTTCCCATCCAGCATGAGCCAGTTGAGGGGTTTGTAGACAACCTCTTCATCCTCTGTAATCTGTTTGGCGTACTCGGCAATTACGGGAGGGGCATTTTTGAGTTTGTCACGCATGGCCTTGGCGATCCCCTCGGTGGGATACCTTGGATTACCGGGTTCCGGTGTGGTCACATACATGTACATGAGTTCTTCCGACAGAGGCACCAGTCCGGTGCCGATCGGGCCTTCGTAAACACACAGGGAGTCCATGTCAGCGGGACGCTTGAAGTTGTAGCGCCAAACGCCCTGACCGGCAAATTCGGGTGCCGGCGCTTCCGGGAAAATGATCTCCCGGATTTGTGAATAGACACCATCAGCACCAATCACTACATCATAGTGCTTGCTTGTGTCATCGGAAAAGCTGACCTGCGTACCGCTATCATCCTGTTGCATTTCGGTGACAATAACCCCGAGCCGGATGCTTGTACCCAGGCTGATCGCCTTATCCGCAAGCAGTTTCTGCAGGGCGCGGCGCCCAATGCCCAGTTGGGCCGGGTACTTGTCAGTGAGCTTGGGGGCAGGAATTTTAGCCACCAGCTCGCCATCGGGTTTAAACACATCTATACGTTCAAAGGGAAAGCTGGCTTCCAGATAATCGTCAATAATGCCAAGTTGCTCAACCGCCCGCACTACATTGGATTGCTGAATAATGCCAACGCCATAAACGGACCAGTCCGGGTCCTTTTCAACGATTTCAACAGCAAAGCCTTTTTGTCTTAACGCTATTGCTGAGGTTAAGCCGGCGATGCCACCGCCAACAATCAGAATGGATAGATCTTTCATACCTTCCCCCGTTACCAAAGTGTTCCTGAATTTTTAACGTAATTTATAGCATGCAATCATATTATTAAAACTGATAATTCTTATAGGATAGTATCAATATTATTGATTAATGGTGTTCGGTGGCTACCAGGAGCGCGGAATCACAGCTGCAGTATTTATAGACTGTCTGTTACTGTTTTGTGCACTAACTGGCGTAGCCACTTCAGGCCTTCATCTTTTTCCCGGGCAGCATGATATTGGAGCATGACGTGCATTACGGGAAAATCAAAAGGCAGCGGAGCGTATTTCAGGGGAAATACACTGGCGAACTTCATGGCCAGCCTTTTCTGGATGACGGCCAGGCGATTGGTGTTGGCCAGCAGCCAGGGCAGTGATGAAAAGTGGGGCGCATGGATATCTATGCGGCGTTTATAGCCCATTTTCTGCATGTTCCGTTCGGTGAAAGAGGGGGTGCTGTTGGGTCCTATAGAGACGGTCACATGGCTTGAGTCAAGAAAGGTATCTTCAGTAAGGGGCTTTTTAAAGACCGGGTTTTTGTCCCAGCCCACAATCACATGGGATTCTTCATAGAGTAATTCTGAAGGATGGTGGGGGAAAGCAGGACGGTGGCGATGGAATCAGATGTCATCAAATGGAAAAAGCGTTCAGAGTGCGCCGGGTAGAACTCCGTGGACATGGCAATCAGGTCGTCCACCTGCTGGATGACGCGCTTGACCTCCGGCAGAAGCTCTTCTGCGTAAGACGTTGGAATCAGGCGCTTGCCATTTAATACCAGCAAGTCATCCTTGAAATAGTCCCGCAGCCTGGCAAGGGCAGCACTGGCTGCCGGCTGGCTCAGATGCAGGCGTTCCGCCGCTCTGGAAACACTGTGCTCCTCCAAAAGGATATCAAGCGCGACCAGCAGATTCAGATCAAGCCCCTTCAGACGCATATATCCCCCCTATATATAGCTATAAGAATTATGAATACATCAATATAAAAACAAACAATTGGATTTATATCAATAGGGATGGTGTTATCTGTTTGTGGAATCAATAATTAGGGAAAGCCGTCCTGTTTGCCATTAACCTGGGCCGCTTTTAACTTGATTTCGAACGCCGATGGGATATGAATAAGGACACTAATAATGAGTAAAGTTTTCAAAAGCATAATTCTGCTGATTTTTTCCTTCTCTGCTATTGCGGCGGATTCACCAGCTGGAGTATTTATTACCCTGGGTACCGCTGGCGGACCCAATGCTGAAGTGACCAGATCACAACCAGCCAATGCTTTGGTGGTTGGCAGTGACGTCTACCTGGTTGATGCCGGGGATGGTGCCGGTGGCCAACTGGCCAAGGCTGGCTTTCTGGTGGAACGGGTTAAAGGCTTGTTTATAAGCCATCTGCATTTTGACCATACCGGTGGTGTGCTGGCGCTACTTGGCTTGCGTTTGCAGTTGAATGCTCCGGAAAAGCTGGATATCTATGGCCCACCCGGCACTGGGAAATTCATAGAAGGTCTGCTTGAAGGAATGGCTCCTGCCATGGATGCAGCCTATGGCCTGCCAGGGCAGACCTGGCCATCAAAACTCAATGTAATGGAATTGGTGCACGGCTCCACCGTTGAGCTAGCTGGCGCAAGCGTCAAGGTGGCTGAAAATACCCACTACATAATTGAGGGAAACGATCAATCCGATCTGCCCCATGAAGAAGGTTATATCTCGCTTTCCTACCGCTTTGATCTTGCCAACAGGTCCATTGTCTACACTGGCGATACCGGGCCCAGTAGGGCGGTAACCGAGCTGGCGGCAAATGCCGATATTCTGGTGAGTGAAATGATGGATGTCCCTCTGGTACTTGAGGACATCAAACGTACACGCCCCAATATGCCGCCACAAATGCTTGCTGGAGTCGCGGCGCATTTGAATCCGCATCATTTGACCCCGCAACAGGTGGGCGAGATGGCGGCAGCTGCCAATGTAAAAGAACTGGTTATCACCCATTTTGTGCCCAGTGTTACTTCACCTATTGATGAGCGCAAGTATCGCAATATGATTCGTGAACATTTTGATGGTGAAGTTATTTTTGCCAGTGACCTGGATCGTTTTTGATAGTGCGATGGATTAAATGATGAATAGTGCAATCAAGAAATACCTGATCAGGGAACCGCTGGTCAGTACCATAATAAATTCAGTGTTGAGTTTTGCGATTACCTTTTTGGTACTTGGCGGGAATGAGCTTGTGCTCAGACAGGCGCTGGTGATTGATGCGCTGCCACAAACTTTCGCGGTGACTTTCTTTAGTGTTTTTGTACCGACGTTTTTAACCAGAAAGAAAATAAAATCCGGCCAGCTGGAGACTTTACTATTCAGGAAAACCTGGTTGCCCAATCACGCATTTTTTCGTGCTGTATTATGCGGGCTGTTGGCAGCAATAGTTGGCGGGCTTGCGCATTTTGCTGTCCTGACTGGCCTGCAGATAGAAGAATTAATGATCAGCACAGTCTTTATCTATAAAACGCTTTACGGCGCAGCGATTTCAATCCTCATTACGCCGATTGCCTTGCGCATTGTTCTTCATGAAAGCGGGAAGTCCATATGACTGCTATTACGCTTTATATGGCGCCAGGTACCTGTGCACGGGTGCCGGCCATCGCGCTGGAAGAAGCCGGTGTGGACTTTGAAACGCAGCTCATTCGTTTCATGAAAGGCCAGCATAAATCACCGGATTACAAAAAAATAAATCCGAAGGGCAAGATCCCGGCGCTGGTAATTGAGGGCGAAGCGCTGACTGAAAATGTGGCCATAATTACGTATTTAAATCAGCATTTTCCAGACGCCAAGCTGATGCCCAAAACAGAGGATGCAATGGAAAAGGCGCGCCAGCTCGCTGACCTGTGTTTTTGTTCGGCGACGCTGCATCCGATTGTGACACGCATCAGGATGCCACATTTTTTTGCCAGTGAAGAGGCGGCTAAAAGCGTTTGGGAAAAAGGCTGTGATTCAATGCATGAATACTTCAGCATGATAGATGAGCGTCTCGGCAAGCAACCCTGGTGGTATGGTGAAAGCTGGAGTGCAATGGATGCTTATTTGTTCTGGATATACTGGCGCGTTGAAGGTGCTGGTTTTCCAGTGAACGATTACAAAAATTTTTCGGCGCATAGAACCCGCATGGAGCAAAGACCGGCTGTTCAGAGAGCTCTTGCCCGGGAAGCTGAAGCCATGGCTCAGCTGGAAGCAGAAGGGCTGGTATTCACACCCAAACCGGTTTGAGAAGATAAGTGAATAATAGAATCTAAAAGATTTATAAGAAAATTGTAGAGAAAATATTCGAGAAAATAATTGAGATAAATTGAAGGGAAAAATTATGAATATAATTGGTCCAGATGCGTTGGTTTTTGGCGTGGAAAATGTACAAGATTGTGAGCAATACCTGCTTGATTATGGTTTGGATTCGGTGGGTGATGGTCGCTTTGAAGCCCTGGATGGAACGTCCATTGTTGTCCTGACTAAAGACGATGCTTCACTGCCACCGGCACTACCAACGGGTAACACCTTGCGAAAAACTATTTATGGTGTGGCCGACCAGAATACGCTGGATGCCATTGCTGAGGAGCTTGGCAAAGACCGGGAAGTAAAGCTGCTTGATGATGGTTCTCTTGAGGCCAATGATGATCTTGGTTTTACTCTGGGCTTTCAGATCACAGTTCGTAAAACCATCGACTTGCCGGCTGAAACAGTCAATGCTCCTGGTGCAGCACCGCAGCGGCCTGTCAATGTTGCAGCCGCAGATCCTGACGCTGCACCAAAACCCAGAAGCCTGTCTCATGTGGTTTATTTCGTGCCTGATGTGGCCAAAGGAGAGGCTTTTTATATGCAGCGCCTTGGCTTTCGTTGCACAGATCGCTTTACCAACGCCGGGCCATTTCTGCGCCCGGCTGGTACCCGGGATCACCATACATTATTCATGATTCAGACCCCGCCATTCCTGCAGGGCTGCGAACATTTTACTTTCCATATGGGTGGTCCCACTGAAGTGATGCAGGCGGGTACACGTTTTGTAGAGAAAGGGTACGAGTCTTTTTGGGGGCCGGGTCGCCATATATTTGGCTCTAACTGGTTCTGGTATTTCAACAGCCCCTTTGGCTGTCATGTGGAATACGATGCGGATATGGACATTCATGATGATGAATGGACTGCACGGGAAGCTCTGTCAACTGAAGATACCTCGCAGATATTTCTGTTTCAGCACCGGGAAAAATGGTTCCCCAGTGGTGGTCCGCCACCGGCCAAAGAATAACAAAGGAATTCAGCGCTGCTGTTTTGATTACTTCATTTATAAAGCTTTGCCATCTCGAAGAATTACAGGACGGCGCTGCCATGGGTTTTGATCCTTTGGACAAAGGGCAGGATACCCTGTTTGTAGTTCGACAAGGTTCTGTCCTGCGCTCGTATAAAAATGACTGTCCCCATTGGCCGGGCTCTCCAATGGCCTGGCGTAAGAATGAATACCTTACTTCTGATCGCACTCATATAGCCTGCCATGGGCATGGAGCCCGGTTCGATATACCGTCAGGGCTATGTATTTCCGGTCCTTGCGAAGGGCAATCCTTACAGTCTCTGGAATTAAAGATTGATGAAAGCGGACACGTGTATGTGAGACTCGAACATCTGTCTAAAAATACTGTATAAAACACAATATTTCTGTTGATCATTAATTCACGCGCTTACAATGCCTTACGATACTTCAAATTACTCACTTCTCTGGTCTCTTGCGGATGCAAAAAAGCACGAAACAGCGATGTGGCGTTTTGCTGAATCCACAGTCGAATACCATCATGCTACCCCGGACAATTACACTGCGCTGCATACATGGTCAGTAAACTCACCGGACCAGTTTTACGATTCGCTGTGGGATTTCCTCGGCATTATTGGTGACAAGGGTGAGCAGGCTTTTATTGGTGATGAAGAGTTGCGCAAGGTTCAGTTTTATCCTGGTGCGCATCTTAATTATGCCGAGAACCTGCTGCAAAACGCCGATGACCGACTGGCCATCATTGCTCACCGTGATGATGGGTCACGCCGTACCATTACCCGCAAGCAATTGTATGATCAGGTTTCCCGGCTGGTACAGGCATTAAAGGCTGAAAATATAGGGGTGGGAGATCGCGTCGCAGCGATTGTCACCAATGATATTGAGGCGATAGTTGGCTATCTGGCCACTTCAGCCATTGGAGCAATCTGGTCATCCTGCTCCCCTGACTTTGGTCCCGCGGGAGCCAGTGACCGGCTTTGTCAGATTAATCCTGAAATCCTGTTAGCGGTACCAGATTATTCCTATAGCGGAAAGTTTATTGATGTAATTTCCACCATCAAAGCGGTAGCCGAGGGCTGCCAACTGAAAAAAATTATTTTGCTTGCTGATGCGTCTGCTGAAACGGCAGAGTTCGGTTTTGATTGCACGACTTTAGAGGAGTTTGTCTCTCCTTATCAGCCATGTCCGATTCCTTTTAAACGTCTTTCCTATGATGCGCCGCTGGCGATTCTTTTTTCTTCGGGCACAACGGGAAAGCCCAAGTGCATAGTCCACTCTGCCATGGGGCTGTTAGTGCAACATAAAAAAGAATTGCTGCTGCATTGTGATCTGCGTGCGGACGAACGCTTTTTCTATTTCACCACCTGCGGCTGGATGATGTGGAATTGGCAGGTGAGCGGTCTGGCCCTTGAGGCGACGCTGGTCACTTATGATGGTAATCCTTTTTATCCAAACAAAAGCCGGTTGCTGGATTTGATCGATGAGGAAAAAATTTCAGTGTTTGGTACCTCGGCCAAGTACATTGATGCCTGTAATAATTTTGGGCTGAAGCCGGGTACATCACAAAAGCTTGAGTCAATGCGTATGATCCTGTCCACTGGTTCACCATTGATCCCGGCAAGTTTCGACTATATCTATGAGCAGTGGAAAGCCGATGTTCAGGTGTCGTCCATATCAGGCGGCACCGATATTTGTGCCTGTTTTCTGGGCGGTAATCCCTTGCTGCCGGTATATCGGGGGGAACTCCAATGCAGTTTGCTGGGGTTGGATATCGATACAGTGGATGATGAGGGTAATCCTGTAACCGGTGTGTCAGGTGAACTGGTATGCCGCAATGCCCAACTCACCATGCCGCTGGGTTTCTGGAATGATGAAGATGGGGCGCGTTATCAGGATGCCTACTTTAATCGCTTTCCTGGCATCTGGGCACACGGGGATTTTGTAGAGAAACGCCCCTCTGGTGGTTTTATTATTCATGGTCGCTCGGACACCACTTTGAATCCTGGCGGTGTACGCATAGGTACGGCGGAAATTTATCGGCAGGTGGAAAAGATTGCTGATGTTGAGGAATGTATCGCCGTAGGCCAGGACTGGAAAGGGGACCAGCGTGTCATCCTGTTTGTGAAATTGAATGGAGATAAAACCTTAAGTACTGAATTAATCTCGGCCATCAAGAAACAGATTCGTGAAGGCGCCACACCCCGGCATGTGCCGAATAAAATAATTGCCGTTGATGCCATTCCCAGAACCCGCTCAGGGAAAATTTCCGAGATTGCCGTACGCGATACCATTCATGGCAGGGCGGTAAAAAATACCACGGCTTTGGCCAATGCGGAATGTCTTGCCCTGTATGAAAACATTATTGAATTGCAATCCTAAGTCCATAATCAGGATCCAGACATGACAGTTATCATAGCCGCAGCAAGAACCCCCATCGGTAAATTTGGTGGTGCCTTATCTTCCATTGCCGCTTCCGATTTGGGCGCTATTGTTATCAAGGCGCTCCTGCAGAGATCAGGCTGCAGCGTTGAAGAAGTCGATGAAGTCATTATGGGTAACGTGTTGCAGGCCGGGCAGGGTCAAGGTCCGGCAAGGCAGGCTGCAATAAAAGCCGGCCTGCCAGTAAGTGTTCCTGCCACTACTATTAACAATATATGCGGTTCCGGGTTGAAGTCCGTGAATCTGGCCATGGCGATGATTGAAAGCGGCCAGGCTGATGTGGTTATTGCCGGCGGCATGGAAAACATGAGTGCCGCTCCCTATATTTTACCCAAGGCCCGTGAAGGCTATCGCATGGGCAATGGCGAGTTGGTAGACAGTATGTTGAATGAGGCTTTGGTTGATGCTTTCGATGGTTGTCACATGGGCATCACTGCGGAAAGAGTGGCGAGCCAATACAATATCAGCCGCGAAGCTCAGGATGCTTTTGCTGCTCATAGCCAGCAAAAGGCACAGCAAGCGTTGGCAGATAATCGCTTTGTTGAAGAAATCGTTCCTGTAGAAATTACTGACAGGAAAGGGCAGGTATCACTATTTAAAACTGATGAGTATCCCCGAGCCGGTGTTACAAAAGACAGTATCAGCACGCTGGCTCCGGCCTTTCAAAAAGACGGTACGGTCACAGCTGCGAACGCTTCAGGGATTAACGACGGGGCAGCAGCACTGTTGCTGATGTCAGATAAAAAGGCCGAGCAGTTGGGCTTGCAGGCAATGGCTCAAATTCTTGGATCTGCATCAACCGGCGTAGATCCTTCTATTATGGGTATTGGCCCTGTCAGTGCAGTACAAAAGGCGCTGGATAAGGCGGGTCTCTCTCTTGAGCAAATTGACCTGATTGAACTCAATGAAGCCTTTGCCGCGCAGTCACTGGCAGTATGCCAGGAATTAAAACTCAACCAGGATATTGTAAATGTGAATGGGGGCGCTATTGCCCTGGGTCATCCAGTGGGCGCCAGTGGTGCAAGAATTCTGGTCACTCTGTTGTATGAAATGCAGAAAAGACAGTCAGTGCATGGTTTTGCAGCACTGTGTGTTGGTGGCGGAATGGGTGTTGCCATGGTGTTAAAGAGATAAACAGTTAATCAGTTAATCAGTGGTTGATATATGGCTGAAATAACTATTTGAGACTTGCTGGGGCCTTCGCCATAACGCGCGTAAATAAAGGTAAATCAAGAAGACTGGTGAGCCATCGCCGGATGCCCGGAAAGGGGCAGCTATCAAACCATTTTTGATCAACCATGGAAAACTGCCGAATAAAGGGAAATATAGCCATATCCGCCAGGGAAACAGTTTCTCCCATCAGGTACGGGCTTTTCTGTAAAGCTGTCTCCAGTACCTGCAAATAGTTTTCGCATTTTCCCCGATAATAATTCTGTTCAAATTGAGGATGGCGATCGGCGTATTTATACTTATCCAGCCAGCCCTTGAATTCTTCATCATTCTGGCTAATCAGCTGCATGGCAAATTTTTTATCGGCTTCAGAATATTGAGAGTACCAGCCATCAGGGTCATTAATTTTTAAAGCCCACAGCATAATATCCAGACTCTCATCGACCACCTTGGCGCCGGTAACCAGCACCGGAACTGTTCCCTTGCTGGAAACATCCAGCATGGCCGGAGGTTTGTTTTTCAAGGAGACTTCGTAAATTTCCAGTTCTATATCAGAATTGAACAAGGCCATCCGTGCCCGGATTGCATAGGGGCATCGACGAAATGAATAAAGTACAGGTGTTGGCATAATCAGAGGGAACGATACAGTTGTGATTGCTTTACTTTAAATAAACTATGGAGGATTTATGGTTAAAAGCATAACTGAAAGTTTCATGATCCAATACTCCAATTATTGTTTAAAGCTTAATTGGAAGATCTTTAAGTATTGTGTAGATCTACTGAAATTCTCGGCAAAGCCGGCTTCCGTGAAAATATTAAAATAGTGATATAGGATAGCATTTTCATTGTATGAATATTTTGCTGTATTTTGGGCGTAATATCCCCATCATATAAAAAGAAATAAGAAAGTAAGAAAGCAGGAAATCAAGAAACAAGAGAAGAAATCCAATGACCTCAAATGTTTCAAAGTTTTTAAACGCTCCAGGCAAAAAGGGCTGTCATAGTCTGAGTCGCCGACGTCTGCTGGCACTGTTGGGCAGCCTGACTTCAGCTGCAGCTTTGCCTGCGCATCTGATGGCAGCAAACAACAACATAACCAGCAAGCTTGGTCTGTTGATTCCGCCTGCTAATGGCACCCTGCCGGGAGAGGCAGCCTCCATGTACAGTGGAAGCATGGAATACCTTATCGAATCCCTTGGCCTTGAATCCATGACACCGGACGGTTATGACGCGGTACTGGATCGTATTGCACCGAAAGCTGAATTACTGGCGCAGCGCGGTGCGCAAGGCATACTGCTGATGGGTACTTCACTGAGTTTTTACAAGGGGCAGGCCTTCAATGAACAACTGACACAAAGTCTGATCAGCGCCACCGGCCTGCCATCGATGACCATGAGTACTGCGGTCATTGAAGGACTGCGGGCAGTGGGTGGCAATCGCCTGGTAGCAGCTACTGCCTACAATGCCGAGGTCAATAAACGCCTGCAAGACTTTTTGACTGAACACGATTTTGACGTGTCTGTTGTCAAGGGTTTGGAAATTGAAGCGATAGGCGAACTTAACAGTGTGACCCCGGAGCAGTTGATTACCTTCTGCAGTGATGTTGCCGGCATGGAGGCTGATGCCGATGCCATGCTTGTGTCCTGCGGAGGTTTGCCTACGCTGGAAATCCTGGCGCCGGTAGAAGCCCGCACCGGCATTCCTGCTGTGAGCAGTACGCCCCACGCCTTGTGGGCCGGGGCCCGCCTGTTGGGGGTGGACAGTCGCATACCGGGACATGGACAATTGTTGTCGATCCAGTAGCAGATTTTCGCTTGCTTACGTAATCTGCGCCAGCCACCTTTCTTCCAACCTTGAACTGATCAGAATGGCAGGTGCTCAGCTGATGCCCAATAGCCATGCACCTGCATATGCAGGCGAAAAGGCATCTTGATTCGGGCAATAGCACCGGCCGCAAAATCCATAGCGTCGACAATGACCATCTCGGATTTCATTTCCCTGAAATTGTTGACGGCGGCAATGATGTAACCATCGCCTTCCGGGGCATTTGCCGAGCGCGGTATGAATTGAGGTTCTGATATGCCATGGGCATCGCCGGCATAAAATTTATCGATCTTGCCGGTGTCATGATCAAAACGGTAGATCGCATTGGAAACTCTTACTGCCAGGGTATCGGCAAAGGCTTCAGCCACCGGCAGGGAAGGGTCGTTCATCAGCATGAAGCTGTAACGAAATGGTTTGGTCAGGTAACGATCATCCATGCGTACAAAAGTCGTCACCTTGATGCCATCAAAAAGGATTTCCTCTTCCCATGTGTCATTGTCAGCATCCAGATCAAAGGTCCAGCGTCTGAGCGTTGGGACGTAATCGGCAGGATCGCTGAAGCTGCCATCCAGTTTCGGAAAATACGGGTGAAAATTACCGCCAGCCACAGGTGCATCCATAATCACTTTGTTGCCCTCAGTGTGGGCATTGGTCGTGTGCACCACCATGTGCTGGTCCCTGGAGCCTTTAAACCAGCGAATATCACTGGCATCGCCATCACGGGGAATAATGGCGACATAGGTCGGCGCATCCTCGTCATAGGCCCAATGCAATTCACCGCGTTCCAGACGTTCTTTTGAAGTCACCATGGCGGTGGTTGGCAAAATGATGTGTTTATCGGTGATAACCATGTCATGCATCATCGAAACAATAGGTGTCTTGAACCACATCTCTTTAGTGAGCTTTCCCTCGCGGTCAAAAATAAATACCGCCAGATCATCGGAACAAAGTCCTTTGGCCTCGTAGGCGAAAGCAATCATTTCGCCAGTGACCGGATCCTGTTTCGGGTGAGCAGTAAAACTGGTGGCTTTCATTGCGCCCTCAAAATCCCACTCACCAATGGTCTCCAGTGTGTGGGGATCCACTGCAGTGGGCGGGCTTTCCTCTTTCATGCAAAACAAGCGACCGCCATGTACGATGGGTGTGGTATTGGCAGTATTGTGACTGACATTGCGTACGCCGGGATCAGAGGTAAGCGGGTTGCGATACAGGCCAAACAGGGCTTTATGGGCCTTGCGTTCAGCTTCATAGCGGGGAGTACGAACATAACGGGAACGAAAATCAACATTGCCATCATAAATGCGGAACATGTCGATGGCGCCATCGGAATTGTAAGGCGTATCATTGGCGTAAAGGGGAGGAAAGCGACGATCCGCCGCACTGCGGTAAAAGGTGCCGCGGATGTCTGCGGGAACTTCACCTTCCACTTCGCAATCTTCAATTTGCGCTTCAAAGCGCATGGGGGCAAAAAAACCACCGTCATGCTTGAAGTTGACTGCCATGCTACAACTCTCCCTTAAAAATAACGAGCGTGTTATGAATCGGTCATTCTCTAATAAATCTTGGGCCGGTGACTGTTGCCATCATGCCTGTGCGCCCTTATAGGCTCTGGCCAGTTTTATCGGCGCTGCTTATGCCTGGCAGGTAAGAAAGACTATCATGGCATCAAGGTATTACAAACATTCCGGATTTGCTATAAATGAGCTTTTCATGTCATACACAGCCTGGAATAACAGACTGCATTTTATAAAAACCAGACACAGGGGAAGAAAAATGAGAATTGTATTTCGTTTGGGTACGCTGATGAATCAGAGTGGAAAAAAGCTCTTGTTAATGCTGACTGGCCTGACGGGTAGCGTGTGTCTGGTTTACGCAGCTTCGACAATGGACCCGGTCAGTTATGAAGGTAGTTATGCACAGGATCGCTCACAAATCGAGGACCTGGAAGCCCGCTATATGTATGCTCTGAACTGGCTGGATGCGGATACCTATGCTGGCACTTTCACCGAAGACGGAATTCTGGACTGGGCTGGCGGGGTAGCGCGGGGAAGGACGGAAATCGCAGAAGAGATACATGGTATGGCTGCCAACTTTGCTGCCGAAGAAGCCGAAGATGCACCGCTACGCCCCGCCCGCAAACGCCATTTCATTACCAATATGGTAATCAAGGTTGATGGTGATACCGCGGAAAGCAGGGCCTACTGGTTTATCATGAATAATCGCAACCTGGAGCGCGCAGGCTACAGTGAGGCCTATGGTCATTATGAAAGTAGTCTGCGCAAAGTGAATGGCCAGTGGCTGTTCACCAAACGCAAGATTTACAACGAGGAATATCCGGACCGCACAGCGCCGCTTGCCAATCCGGCCTGGTAGAAAGTTTGTTCTAGCCGGGAGCCGGGACATTTCGACACATTAAAATCTGAATAGACAGAGGCCCCCCAGCCTTACTCCTGCAGGCGAATGGTCATGTTGGGACCCGAGGTCGCTTCATCGGCAAACCAGCGAGTAGTTACCGTTTTTGCCTGGGTATAAAAGCGTACTCCCTCTTTGCCGTAGGCATGCAGGTCACCGTAAAACGATTGTTTCCAACCGGTGAAGGAGAAAAACGGCAGCGCTACGGGTATTGGCACATTGATACCTACCTGTCCCACTTCCACCTCAAAACGGAATTGGCGGGCAGCAGCGCCACTGGCGGTAAAAATTGATGTGCCGTTGCCGAAGGGATTGTTGTTGATCAGGGCAATAGCTTCATCCAGAGAGTCCACACACAAACAGCACAGTACCGGACCAAAAATTTCCTCGCGGTAAATACTCATGTCTGGCGTTACATCCCTGAATAATGTCGGCCCGACCCAATGGCCTTTTTCATGTCCTGCCAGGGTAAACATTGAGCCATCAAGCAAACAATTTGCGCCTTCTTCCTTGCCTTGGGCAATGAGTTGGACAATGCGTGCTTTCGCCTGCGCACTGATGACTGGGCCGAACCCTGCATCCTTGTCATTCCACAGACCTGGTCGAATGTCCGCTATGGCTTCTTTTAGATCATCAATCCATGCTTCAGACTTGCCCACAAAAACGGCGACTGATATGGCCATGCAGCGTTGACCGGCAGCGCCCATACCGGCACCAATAAGGTTATTGATGACCTGATCCCTGTTGGCATCGGGCATTATTACCATATGGTTTTTTGCACCGGCCAGACATTGTGCCCGTTTCATGTTCGCTGTGGTGGTTCGGTAAACATGCTGACCTACCGGTACCGAGCCGACAAAAGATACTGCCCTGACATCCCCGTGGGCCAGCAGCTGTTCAACCTGATCCTTGCCACCATGGACGACATTTAAGACGCCATCAGGACATCCGGCCTCACTCAATAATTCCGCCAGCCGCATTGGTACCAGTGGATCCTGTTCCGAGGGCTTGAGTATGAAAGTATTGCCTGCAGCAATGGCCAGGGGAAACATCCATAAGGGAATCATGGCTGGAAAATTAAAAGGCGTGATGCCAACACAAACACCAAGTGCTTGCAGGTAGCTTGCTGTATCAATATTGCGGGCAACATTTTCCACCGTTTCACCCATGAGCAGGGAGGGCATGTTGATGGCTTGCTCTACCACCTCTATTCCGCGCCAGAGTTCGCCCCTGGCATCAGCAATAACCTTGCCGGTGTCATGGCTCAGTAATTCAGCAATTTCATCCTGATGTTGTTTCAGCAAAGCCTGGTAAGCCATCATGACTCGTGCCCGTTCTATCACTGGTACCTGTCGCCATGTTTTGAATGCTTCTGCTGCGGCTTTTACTGCAAGGTCAACTTCAGCTTCTGTCGCATTCGGTACTTCGGCAATGACTGAATTATCTGCCGGATTGTGTACTGCTATTCGACTTTCACTTTGCGATGAAAAATTCGAGCCGTTGATAAAAAGAGGGACCTGATGCATAAATATTTTGTCTTTTTTTCTTATTGGTGTTTTGCTCAGAGTAGCTTCACCCGGTAACAAGAGCAAGTCTGAAAACCCGGTTTGCCATGAGGCTGAGCCAGGGATTAGCAGAAAACCAGTTTACTCTGCCCCCTCTGATCAAGCCCATTGATCATACCAACAGATCATTAGTCTAAAGACGACTTTGCAGGTAAAATGCCGGGCCCCTAACCAGCAAATTTCCCCGTCTCAAACACCTGGGGAAGCAGGATTGCAATGAGCACTACCGATACTCTCTCACCAGCTATTACTCAAAAAATTGCCACAGAATTAAACGTCAGACCGCAACAGGTTAGTGTCGCCATTACGCTGCTTGATGAGGGCTCTACGGTGCCTTTTATCTCCCGCTACCGCAAGGAAGCCACCGGAGGGCTGGACGACTTGCAGCTGCGTGATCTGGAATTACGCCTGCGCTACCTGCGTGAAATGGATGAGCGCATAGACACCATTCTTGCCAGTATTGGCGAGCAGGAAAAGCTGACGCCAGAGCTGGAGAAGCAGATTCGCAATGCAGAGACCAAAACCGAACTGGAAGATCTGTATTTACCCTACAAACCCAAACGCCGTACCAAGGCGATGATTGCTATCGAGGCTGGTCTGGAGCCTCTGGCAGACAGGTTGTTTGCTGACCCGACATTGGACCCACAAACCCAGGCAGTAGAGTTTATCGTTGATGGCTTTGACGATGCCAAGGCAGTTCTTGACGGTGCCAGGGATATTCTCATGGAGCGCTTTAGCGAAGACGCGGCACTGATGGGCAAGTTGCGTAAACATCTTTGGGACAATGGCGAACTGCGTGCCAGTGTGGTGGAAAAGAACAAGGCGGATGCTGCCAAGTTCACAGATTATTTCGATTATGCCGAGCGTTTGAACAAAATTCCTTCTCACCGTGCTCTCGCGGTTTTCCGTGGCCGTAAGGAAGGCTTTCTGACGGTTGATATTGGCAGCGCTGGCGTTGAGTCAGGCGCCACCGATCCTTGCGAAGGCATGATCGGCAATCACTTCGGCATTGAGAATAAAGGCCGCCCCGCGGATAAGTGGTTAGGGGAAGTGGTGACCTGGACCTGGCGGGTGAAACTCATTCATCGTCTTGAAACGGATTTGCTGGGTCAGTTGCGCGAACAATCCGATGACGAAGCCATTCGCGTCTTCACTGAAAACATGAAAGCAATCCTGTTGGCGCCACCGGCCGGCAATAAGGTCACCATGGGACTGGATCCGGGGCTGCGTACCGGCGTCAAAGTGTGTGTGGTTGATCGTACCGGAAAATTTCTCGAAGACACCGCTATCTATCCCCATCAGCCCAGAAACCAGTGGGACGAATCCATTGCGGTACTGGCAAAACTGGCCAGCAAGCATGGCGTTGAATTGATTGCCATCGGCAATGGCACCGCCTCGCGGGAAACCGATAAGCTAGCCGCGGAGCTGATAAAAAAACACAAGGAGCTCAAACTCGACAAGGCCATGGTTAACGAAGCCGGTGCTTCGGTGTATTCCGCTTCGGACATTGCCCGTGAGGAATTTCCAGATCTGGATGTCACCGTGCGTGGCGCCATCTCCATTGCCAGACGCTTACAGGATCCACTGGCTGAACTGGTGAAGCTGGATCCGAAATCTATCGGGGTGGGTCAGTATCAGCATGATGTGAGTCAGTTCAAACTGGGTAAAAGTCTGAATGCCGTAGTGGAAGACTGCGTGAATGCAGTCGGCGTTGATGTAAACATGGCATCCGCTGCCTTGCTACA
>Ga0181557_1002173_pt1 | contig 20791 bp, 18 predicted proteins | sample 011ome_23_FD_148632 | JGI IMG/M metagenome (GOLD analysis project Ga0181557, IMG submission 148632) | Coastal salt marsh microbial communities from the Groves Creek Marsh, Skidaway Island, Georgia - 011506CT metaG (spades assembly) | ecosystem: Environmental > Aquatic > Marine > Intertidal zone...
CCACAATCTTTACAGCACTATTTGTTTGAAAAATGGTACCCAACTCTTGAATTGTCATTTGATATCCTCCATCACCTATTACGGCTACAACTTCACGATTTGGAGCTCCCATCTTAGCTCCTAACGCAGCAGGAAGGGCAAATCCCATAGTTCCTAGTCCACCTGAAGTTACATTTGATTTTGATTTGTTAAACTTAGCATATCTGCAAGCTACCATTTGATGTTGTCCAACATCAGTGACTATAATTGCATCACCATTGGAGGATAAGTTAATTTCTTTAATAACCTCAGCCATAGTTAACCCGTCTTTTGAGGGATTAACTTCTTTGTTGATTACTTTGTTGTATTCCTTTTTATAATAATTTGAGAATTCATTTAGCCAAGTGCCATGTGAATTGTTTTTAACCATACTATTTAAAACAGGAAGGGTAGATTTTATGTTTCCAAGAATTGGCACGTCACATTCAACATTCTTATTTATTTCTGCAGGATCAATTTCCATATGAATAATCTTAGCTTGCTTAGCGTAAGTATTCAAATTTCCTGTAACTCTGTCGTCAAATCTCATTCCTATTGCGATAAGTAGATCACATTCATTGGTTAAGACATTGGGACCATAATTTCCATGCATGCCAACCATACCGACATTTAGCCTATGATCAGTTGGTAAAGCTGATAGACCTAATATTGTCCATGCTGCAGGTATGCCTGTTTTTTCAATAAAATCTTTAAATTCTTGTTCTGCGTTTCCTAAAATAACACCTTGACCAAAAACAATAAAAGGTTTTTTTGCATTATCAATTAATTCAGTTGCCTTTTTAATCATGTCTATGGAATAATCTGGAACTGGATTATAACTTCTTACAGAGTTACATTTTTTGTAAGAATATTCCATCATTTCAAATTGGGCATCTTTGGTAATATCTATTAATACTGGACCTGGTCTTCCAGATTTTGCTATATAAAAGGCTTTAGCTAAAACAATTGGAATATCAGCAGCTTTAGTAACTTGACAATTCCACTTAGTTACAGGCGTTGATATGCCAATAATATCAGTTTCTTGAAAGGCGTCAGAACCAAGTAAATGTGAAGCTACCTGACCTGTGATACAAACCATAGGTGTTGAATCAATTTGAGCATCTGCAATTCCTGTTATTAAATTAGTAGCTCCGGGACCAGAAGTTGCCATTACTACCCCAACTTTTCCAGAAACTCTAGAAAAACCTTGTGCAGCATGAGTAGCACCTTGTTCGTGACGAGTTAATACGTGATTTAGCTTATCTTGAAATTTATACAATTCATCGTATATAGGCATAATAGCTCCACCAGGATATCCGTAAATCAAATTAACATCTTCCTCTAGAAGTGATCTTATCACAGCCTCAGCTCCAGAAATTCTCAAACTACTCATTTATATATCAGTTACGCATCCATTTGATGCATTTGAAACACTTTTACAATATTTATATAATATACCGCTTTTAAATTTCAAATCTGGTTTCACCCAGTTAGATTTTCTAAGGGATAATTCTTTATCAGAAATTTCAACATCAATAGTATTGTCAACGGCATTGATAGTTATTTTATCACCATTTTGAATTAAGGCAATATTTCCTCCGTCTTGTGCTTCTGGACATATATGTCCAACAACAAATCCGTGAGTACCACCAGAAAATCTTCCATCAGTAATTAAAGCAACATCTTTTCCTAAACCAGATCCCATTATTGCTGAAGTCGGTTTTAGCATTTCCGGCATACCTGGACCCCCTTTTGGACCAACATATCTAATTACTACAACACTACCTTTATGAACTTTACCTTCTTTTATTCCATCATTTGCCTCTTGTTCAGAATTGAAAACTATTGCTTTTCCTGAAAATATCAAACCTTCTTTTCCAGTAATTTTTGCAACAGAACCCTCTGATGCTATATTACCATAAAGAATTCTTATGTGACCGGACTTTTTAATTGGATTGGATACAGGTTGAATAATTTTTTGATCTAAATCTAATGGCTTAATATCTTTTAAATTTTCAGAAATTGTTTTACCAGTCACCGTCAAACAATCACCATTTAATAATCCTTGGTCAAGCATATATTTCATTACACCTGGAATACCACCTACATTATGAAGATCTTCCATTAAAAATTTCCCACTGGGCTTTAAATCTGCTAAGAATGGAGTAGCATCAGAAATTTCCTTAAAATCATTTATTGTGAAGTCAATATTAGCACTTTTAGCTATTGCCAGTATGTGTAAAACAGCATTAGTTGATCCTCCTAAAACAGTGATTAATTTTACAGCATTAATTATAGATTCTTTTTTTAAAATATCTAGAGGTTTAATGTCGTTTTTAATTAAATTATCGATGTACGAACCTATTTGACTACATTCATCAGATTTATCATAACTTGTTGCGGGATTAGATGAATTATATGGAATTGACATACCCATAGCTTCTATTGCTGAGGACATTGTATTTGCCGTATACATTCCACCACAAGCTCCTGCTCCAGGACAAGCATTTTTAATAACATTTGAAAATTCTTCTTCATTAATTTTTCCAGCAACTTTTTCTCCCCAGGCCTCAAAAGCAGATACAACATCTAATTTTTTTCCATTGTGACACCCTGGTGCTATAGTTCCTCCATAAACGAGAATCGATGGTCTATTTAATCGCAACATTGACATTAAAGCACCTGGCATATTTTTATCACATCCAACAACTGTAACAACTGCATCATAAGCCATGGCTTGAACAACTGTTTCAATTGAGTCTGCAATAATATCTCTAGAAGGCAGAGAATAACGCATTCCCTGAGTTCCCATTGAAATACCATCACTAACACCAATAGTGTTAAAAATAAGGCCAATTAAATCTGAATCTGTAATACCTTGTTTAATTTTTAATGAAAGATCATTAAGATGCATATTACATGGGTTACCTTCGTATCCGGTACTAGCTATTCCTACAAAAGGTTTTGAAAAATCATCAGATTTTAATCCTATTGCGTGAAGCATAGCCTTCGCGGCAGGTTGAGTTGGATCCTGAGTTACAGCCTTACTGTATTTATTTAAAATCATCTTCAAAAAAAAACCCCTAACTACTTGAATTAGGAGTAAAATTATATTAAATAAAATTACATAAAAAATTAATTAATATTAATGTTATATATTATAATTCATATTTTTACGAAAATCTCAATTTTAATATTGAAATAAAGAACTTTTTTATGGATAAATCATTAAAATCTATTATAGACAATCAAATAAATTATTTTTCATCAAAAAAAACTATTGATATTGCATCAAGGATAAATTCCTTAAAAAAACTTTTAAAAGAAATTAAAGCATCTGAAAATGAAATAGAACTTGCTCTTTATAAAGATTTGGGAAAATCAAAAGGAGAAAGCTATTTAACAGAAATTAATTTTGTTTATACCGAAATTAACATTGCTTTAAAAAACATAAAAAAATGGACAAAAAGAAAAGCTGTAAAATCCTCTTTAATTAATTTCCCATCCTCAGATTATATCGTTCCTGAACCCTATGGTTTAACTCTTCACATTTCACCATGGAACTATCCATTTCAATTATCAATTGCTCCTTTAATTGGTGCAGTTGCAGCTGGAAACACCGTAGTTTTGAAACCATCAGAATATTCAAAAAACACTAGTCTTTTACTTGAAAAAATACTTTCTAAAGTCTTTGATCCTGGTCATGTGGTGGTTGTAAATGGTGGTGTTGATGTATCAACTAAGTTGCTTGAATTCAAATGGGATTATATCTTTTTTACTGGAAGCATTGGAGTTGGAAAGATAATTGCAAAAGCTGCTGCAAACAATCTAACACCAACAACTTTGGAACTTGGGGGTAAAAATCCATGCATTGTTGATGAAACAGCTTCCATAGAAATATCGGCTAAAAGAATTGTATGGGGAAAATTTACAAATTGTGGCCAAACTTGTATTGCACCAGACTTTATAGTAGTTAATAAAAAAATTAAAAATAAGTTCATTGACGCATTAAAAAAACAAATAGTTGAAATTTATGGAAACAATGTTGTAGATAATGATGAATATGGAAGAATTATTAGTGATAAACATATGAATTATTTAGTTTCCCTTTTAGAAAAAGAAAATATAATACATGGTGGAAAATTTAATTTTGACGATAAATTTTTTGAACCAACTCTTGTTGAAATAAACAATTTAGAATCTAAAGTAATGGAGGATGAAATATTTGGACCTATCCTGCCGATAATCGAGTACGATGACTTTAAAGAAGTACACGATATTATAAAAAAATACTCTCATCCCCTAGCCCTATATATTTTTACTAAAAAGAAAGAATTTGGACGAAAATTTTTAGAATCCTATCCTTTTGGAGGAGGTGCAATTAACGATACTGTTATGCATATAGCCAATGACAGGCTTCCATTTGGAGGAGTAGGACAAAGTGGAATGGGAAAATATCATGGAGAATCTACTTTTAATACATTTTCTCACTTTAAGCCATACCTAAATAAGCCACTTTGGATTGATCCTCCATTAAGATACCCACCATTTAAAAACAAAATAAATTTTTTAAAAAAAATATTAAAACTAATTTGATAGAATGAAAGAAATGAATGTATCCGAAGCGATTAAATACCGTAGATCTGTTAGAGTTTTTAATGATAAAAATATAGATTCTAAAAAGGTTAAAGATTGTCTTATTAATGCAACTTTAGCTGCCAACAGTAGCAATTTACAATTATGGGAGTTTGTTCATGTTGAAGACAAAAAAATTCTAAAAGAATTATCAAAAGCATGCTTTAACCAGAACGCAGCAAAAACTGCAAAACAGTTAGTTGTTATCGTAGTTAGAAAAGATTTGTGGAGTGAAAGAGCGAAATGGAATATTAAAGAAATTAAAGAACAATCTAATAAAAATGATATTACTGTAAAAAGATTAAAACAAGCTTCAGGATATTATAATAAGATAATTCCAACTCTATATTTTGATTTGTTTGGTTTTTTAGGATTTTTTAAAAGCTTAATTTTTCAAGCCATAGGTCTATTTAGACCAACTATGCGACAAGTAACAAGTACTGACACCAGAATAGTTGCTCATAAAAGCGCTGCCTTAGCAGCTCAAAATTTTATGATTAGTATGGCGGGTATTGGCTATGACACGTGTCCAATGGAGGGTTCTGACACTTTACTTGTAAAAAAAATCCTTAAGCTTAACAGAAAAGCAGAAATTAGCATGGTCATCGGGTGTGGACTTAGAACAGAAAAGGGTATATATGGAGAACAACTAAGAGTTCCATTTAATCAGGTATATACTTATATTTGATTTTTATTTTAAATGGATCAATCGCTTTTCAAAGAAATTTGCGGCACCTTTCCAACAGGTGTAACAATAATAACATCAAAAAAAAACAATATTGATTATGGATTTACTGCAAATTCATTTACATCTGTCTCTTTATGTCCTTTATTAGTTTTGTTCTGTCTTGACAAGAATGCTAAATCCAACGAAGTCCTGAATAAAAATGAGTTTTTTATAGTTAATGTATTAAGTAAAACTCAAGAAAAAATTTGTTTTCAATTTGCTAATAGTGAATTAAGCCCTAAAGAAAGATTTGAAAACATTTCTACAAAAATTTCAAAAAAAGGAATTAAAATAATTTCAAATTCTTGTTCATTTATTGAATGTAAAATAAAAGAAAAATTCGATGGTGGAGACCATTATATATACATAGGAGAGTGTTTAAATGGGGAAATTAACGATGAAATTAAAGATCCATTAATATACCATAGGGGTAAAATTTTATAAATTATTTAAACCTTCTTTGAGCCAATTCAAATAATTATCCTTTGATGTATATTGAATAGGTTTGTTTAGAATCCTTAAATCATTATCCAAAAGCACGTAATAAGGTTGTGATGCACTTTTGAAGTTGATTGCTTGAAAAGTAGATGCTTTATCACCTATTGTTTTAATTTGTTTAGATTTTCCAGATTTATATTTTAATATTATCTGATCTTCTTCTGATAATTCTTTTCTGTCATCAACGTAAAGAGAAATCAAAACAAATTCATCATTGATCAATTTAAACACTTCAGGATCAGTCCATACATTTTCTTCAATCCTTCTACAATTTACACATGCCCAACCTGTGAAGTCTAAAAGAATAGGTTTTCCTTGAGATTTGGCATAACTATATCCTGATTCAAAATCCTTAAAACAATTAAGACCCAGAGGGCAATCATTTGATTTTGGGTATATGGAATAAAAAGAAGGAGGACTGAATCCACTAAGAAGTCTTGCTTTTTGAGAACCACTGGGTAATAAAGCAGGAAATAAGTATAATGCAGCACCTAAAAAAACAAACCCTAAAATATAGTTAAATCTAGGTGTTTTAATTTTTTTTGTTTCATGTGGGAATTTAAAGGCTCCAACCAAATAAAGAAATAATAAAAGAGAAACGACAAACCAAATACCAATAAAAACTTCTCGTTTAAGTATCCCCCAATGTTCAACTAAATCGGCATTTGACAAGAACTTAAATGCAAATCCTAATTCTAAAAAACCTAAAATTACTTTAAAAGTATTCATCCAACTACCTGATTTTGGTAGGGTTTTTAATAGATTAGGAAACAAGGCAAAAATAGTAAATGGCAAGGCTAAAGCAACACCAAATCCTAACATGCCAATGGTTAACTGAATAGCTCCACCTTGAGAGGTGATGGAACCAACCAACAAGGAACCAAGTATTGGTCCAGTACATGAAAACGAAACCAGAACAAGAGTAAGAGCCATAAAGAAAATTCCTATAAACCCGCCAATAGAATTTGATTTAGAGTCAATTGAATTTACCCAACTAGCTGGAAGAGTTATCTCATAAAATCCAAAAAATGAAAAAGCAAAAAGAATAAAAACTATAAAAAATAAAATATTTAAATATGCATTAGTTGATACGCTATTTAAAATTTCCGGATCTAATGAGTCTAAAAAATGAAAAGGTATACTTAAAGCCAAATAAATCCCAACAATAAAAAAACCATAAACAAAAGCATTAAATTTTGAATTACTTTTTGATTCATTATTAGTAAAAAATGAAACAGTCAATGGGATCATTGGAAAAACACAAGGAGTTAATAAAGCCAATAAACCACCAATAAATCCTAGTATTAAGAGATTTAAATAAGAATTTGAAGAGAATGAGTCAGAAGAATCATTAATAGATTCTAACAATTGTTTGTCCTTTAAATTTAGTAATAATGGATTGTTTTCCTCAATTATAAAAGAGGTTAAGTCCTGATTTTGAATTTTTAATTTAGAACCATCAAATTTAAAAACCAAATCGGCTTCTCTAAAAATACAAACCACATCATCACAAGCTTGGTATTCAACTTTTACATTGTAAGTAGAAATTATATTGTTTGTTTCTACTTTTTGAACAAATTTTGCTTCATCCTCGAAATAGGTTTGATCAATATTAAATATGGGATCAAATTTAGTAATTGACTCAGATTCGATTGTTTTATCAATTAGCTCAATCGAACTAATTTTTTCGTATATAAAAGCAGTAGGAATAGCACCACCTTTTTGTAAATTTTGAGAATACAATCTCCAACCCTTTTCAATATATGCATTAGTAATTAATTCAAATTTATTTTCAGAAATTTTATTAACCTCAGTTTGAAAAGTAACAGGATTTTGAGAAAAAATAATACCACTTATTAAACAGAAAAAAAAAGGAAAAAGTTTATTTATCAATTTTAGATATTTTAAAATTTAAATTTTGTTCATTATACTTTCTTTTATCAAACCTTATGCCAACTAACCATAAAATATGATCACAATCTTCGACAACCAACTGCTCTTCTTTTTCATATTTCGATAATTTTTTATCCTTAAATATTTTAGAGATTAGCTTTTTCCCCTTCATTCCGGTTGGATATATATAATCGCCTCTTATCCATCTTCTAATCGTGATTGGAAAATTTATATTTTTTTTATCAAGGTATAAAGAATTATCTAGTCTTTCATTAAAATCACCTTCTTCTATTTTAATATTATCAGGTAATGTAAAATCTGTACTATTATTGTAAAAAAAATTCTCAATTTTTTTGTTGTTATTTTTCTTTAGCAATAAGTTTTCCCTATCACTTAATAATGAATATTTTTTTGAGTGAATTATTTTCCCAGTTGAGGAAAAACATAAGTCAAAAATTTCATTTGAGTTTTTAAAACCATATTTCTTAAATAACCTGAATATAAAATTTTGATCCAAAGATTTAATAAGATGTTTTTTTATCTGTATAACGTTGGGCTTAGATTTGAAATGCTTCTTTTTAAAATCATCAATAACCTGTTCAATTATTAAATTATCTTTTTTTAGATAACTAATAGTATTGGAAAAATTTTTTATAAATTCTGGATTTAGTTCCAGTAAGAGTGGAACAATATTGTTTCTAAATTTATTTCTTAAATAATCACTTTTTGAATTTGATGAATCTTCCCTCCATTTTAAATTAGATTGCTTAGCGTATTCTATAAGTTGATTTTTTGAATATGTTAATAAAGGTCTAACAACATTGTAATTCTCTTCTTTTATCCCTAGTAAACCCTCTAAACCTGTAGATCTTGAAATATTAATTAGAAAAGTTTCTAAACTATCTTCTAAATGATGACCAGTCAAAATGTAATTTATCTTATAAGTTGTTGACAGCTCATGAAACCATTCATATCTTAATTTTCTAGCTGACATTTGAATAGAATTATTTGGAATATTTGTGTTAAATTCTTTGTAATGAAAAGTAATATTGTTTGATTTACAATAATTTTTAATAAAATCAGCATCAGCATCGCTTTCATCATCTCTCAACTTAAAATTGCAATGAGCAACACTGATATTGTAATTTAAATTTTGAAATAATTTTAACAAAACCATGCTATCGACTCCACTACTTACACAAATAAGAAGTTTCTTTCCAATAATATTAGAGAAATTTTTTTCTATATGTTTTTTAAAATCTATTAGCATTTGGTGGCAATATTACATAAAAAATAAATTATCAATTTAATGACAAAATCATAGCCTCTCCTTTAAGTAAACACTCGTTGTATTCATCAATAGCTGTTGATTTTGCTGTAATAGCACTACCAACATGAAATGATAGATAATCTAATTTAGAATTATATATTAGTGATCGGATAACTACATTAAAATCAAAGTTTTTTTCTGGATCTATAAAACCAACTGCACCACTGTATAATCCACGTTTAGTAACTTCAAAATCATCTATAATTTTCATTGCTTTAATTTTTGGTGCGCCAGTCATACTTCCCATAGGAAATGTACTTGAAATAATTTTTCCAAAGTTTAAATTTTGATCAATTTCAGACTCTATAGTTGAAATCATTTGATGTACTTGTTTAAAAGGATAAACTTCACACAATTCTTTAACATCAACGGATCCAGGTTTTGAAAATCTTGACATATCGTTTCGAACCAAATCAACAATCATTATATTTTCTGATCTTTCTTTTTTATTTAAACCTAGATTTATCATTAAGTTTTTATCAACTTTAGAATCTTTATCTCTTCTTTCAGTGCCTTTAATTGGTTGAGATATCAATCTATTGTGTTTTTTTTTCAAATATCTTTCAGGAGATGAGGAAACAAGTGATAATTCATTAAATTTAAACAATACACTCATTGGAGATTTTGAAATAGAATTTAAATTCCTGTAAACCTTAACAGGATCAATTTTTGCTTTTTCACAGAACCATTCAAAACAGAAATTTACTTCATAAATATCTCCTAAAAAAATATGTTCTTTTATAGTATTAATTTTACTTAAATATTGTTCTTTAGATAAAGTTGATCTCATGACAGGAGTGTTAAAAGTCTTATTTTCACTTTCAACTGAAAAATCGTTAATATTAATCCAGTCTTTTTCAATCTCTTCTTTATTTATGTAAAGAGCTTCAATCTGGTCTTTTCTAATTATCCATATTTTTCTGGGTTGAAAAAAAAACAGATTAGGTAAATTAAAATTATCTCGATTTTTACTTTTTAAGTTTTCGATTTCATTTTTTAGATCATAATTTAAATAACCAAATATCCAATCCCTAGTTTGGTCTATATAATTATCAAGTTTTTCGATAGAATTAGAAACAGTAAAGGGCATTTTAGAATGTACTTCGCAGGCACATATACATTCGTAATCTCCAAGTTTATTAATGTAATTATTAGAATTTAAAAAAATTGATGTTGAAAAAGAATCTGACCAACTTAGCAACTTCTGTTTAAAAAAGGATATATCATTTGATTTAAACTTTTTTGTGAATCGTTTCAATTTTTTATTTCAAATTTAATTAATTGTTTTTTATAAAATAAATCTTTGCTATTTGATTTTTTTTTATCAATTTTGCTTCTTTATGAATTTAAAAAATAGAAATTTTAACACTTCAGTTACTTTGCCGGCCCCTCGCCGCGCCCGCCCTTTTGGGTATTATTCTATTTAGGAAACTAGGTGAGTCCAGTTTCGTTTCGATTCAATCTTAATTAAATTTTAAACCATAGTGAAAATAACAGTCGCTTCTTTGAAGCATATTAAATATTGTGATATAATCTCAGAAACAATAAGTTCTTCTGCAAAAGTTAGAGGAACTGGAATTGCATTAAGATCTCCAGAGTATATTAAGCAAAAAATTGAAAACAACAACGCTGTAATTGCTACTAAAGATTCAGAATTTGCTGGTTTCTGTTACATCGAAATTTGGGGGCATGGAAAATACGTTGCTCATTCAGGATTAATTGTATCACCAAAATTTAGAGGAAAAGGACTAGCAAAAAAAATAAAAAAGTTAACCTTTCAACATTCATTAGAAAAATATCCTGATTCAAAAATATTTGGAATTACCACTGGTCTTCCAGTAATGAAAATAAATTATGAATTAGGATACAAACCTGTAACATTCTCTGAACTAACTGATGATGAGGAGTTTTGGAAGGGATGTCAAACTTGCAAAAATTATGATGTTCTCAACAGAACAAACAAACAAATGTGTTTATGCACAGGGATGTTATATGAACCAAAAAAAAATATATGAAAAAAATAGTATTGGCCTATAGTGGAGGATTAGATACCTCATATTGTTTAAAAAAATTATCAAATGAAGGCAATGAAGTTCATGCCGTTAATATAAATACTGGAGGGTATACAATTATTGAAATTGAAAAAATGAAAGAAAAGGCATTGAAATTAGGTGCACATTCATTTGTTTCAATTAATTCAGTTTATTCTTTTTATGAAAAAATTATTAAATTTTTGGTTTATGGAAACGTATTAAGAAATAATACTTATCCTCTCTCAGTTAGTTCCGAAAGGACAATTCAAGCAATAGAAATACTAAAGTATGCTAATAAGCATAATGCCTCTCACATCGCTCATGGAAGTACAGGAGCAGGAAATGACCAAGTTAGATTTGATTCAATATTTCAAATACTTGCTCCTAATATAAAAATCATAACTCCAATTAGAGATTCAAGTTTGTCTAGACAAAATGAAATAGATTATTTGTTGAAATCTGGTGTTAATATTTCTTGGGACAAAGCTAAATACTCAATTAATAAGGGTCTTTGGGGAACTAGTGTAGGTGGAGATGAGACATTAACATCAAATTTAAAACTTCCAGAAGAAGCTTATCCTGGAAAACTAACAGAATCTGAAAAAAAAGACATAGTTGTAACATTTAAAAAAGGAGAGGTTGTTGGATTAAATGGAGAATTTTATGATCCTGTGACATGTATAGAACTGATAAATAAAGAATGTGATAAATTTTGCATTGGAAGAGATATACACGTTGGAGACAGTATTATAGGAATTAAAGGAAGAGTTGGATTTCAAGCTGGAGGTCCTTTGATGATAATAAAATCTCATCATCTTCTGGAAAAGCATACATTAACAAAATGGCAACAATATCAAAAAGAACAACTGTCTAATTTTTATGGGATGCATCTTCATGAGGGTCAATATTTAGACCCTGTTTTAAGAGATATTGAATCTTTTCTTCAAAGTAGTCAAAAAAATGTTAGTGGTGAAGTTTACATAAGCCTGTATCCATATAGATTTACTTTAAATGGAATAAAATCTGACAATGATTTAATGAATTCAGAATTTGGTTCTTACGGAGAAGAAAATAAGAAATGGTCTTCTGAAGACGCAAAAGGTTTTATAAAAATTATTTCTAATCAAAATAAAATTTATCAATATGTCAATAACAAATAAAATAAAAGTTGGAATTGTTGGAGGATCAGGATACACAGGTGGAGAATTAATCAGACTACTTGTTAATCACCCAAAAGTTGATATCAGCTTTATAAATAGTAAAACCTACACCGGAAAAAAAGTTGTTGACATTCATAAAGATTTAATTGGTGAATCAGAAATTAAATTTATTGATGAAATCAAAGATTGTGACTTAATGTTTCTTTGTTTAGGACATAATAAATCAGAGGAATTTCTAAGAAAAACATCAATTAATACAAAAACTAAAATAATCGATTTAAGTCAGGACTACAGATTAGAAAAATCATTTAAAGTAAAAGATGAAAAAAGAAATTTTGTCTATGGTCTTCCTGAACTTTATAAACACAAAATAAAAACAGCGAAAAATATTTCAAATCCTGGTTGTTTTGCAACTGCTATCGAAATTGGTTTAATACCCTCAGTTGAAAAAAAATATATTCATGGTGAAGTTCACACAAATGCAATAACAGGAAGCACTGGAGCTGGAATTGTGCCTTCAAATACAACTCATTTTAGTTGGAGAAATAACAATGTATCAAATTATAACGTATTCAATCACAGGCATTTAAACGAAATTTATCATCATTTAAATCAACTTTCAAATGAAATCAAAATTAATTTTATTCCAGTAAGAGGAAACTTTTCTAGAGGAATATTTTGTACAAGTTATTTTAAGTCTAATGTTAAAATTGAAGAAATTAATGAACTGTATAGACACTATTATAAAAATCATCCATTTGTACACATTTCTAAAAATGAAATTAGTTTAAAAGAAGTTATAAATACAAATAAATGTATTCTTCATTTAACTAAAGTCAATGACAAAATATTAATTACATCAATTATTGATAATTTAATTAAAGGTGCATCTGGACAAGCTATTCAAAATATGAATTTAATGTCTGGTTTTGAAGAAACGACCGGTCTTAATTTAAAATCATCAATTTTTTAAAAAATAATAAAATAATGAAAATATCAATTTTAGGAACAGGAAATTTGGGATCTAGCATAGCAAGTGGTTTGTTAGAAAAAAATATGATAACCCAACTGTTTTTAACAAAAAAAAACTTATCAACTTTAAATAAATGGGAAAAAGTTCCAGAAGTCAAAATCACAACAAATAATAGTAATGCTGTAAAAAACTCTGATATTATAATTATTTGTGTTCAGCCTTCTCAATTTGAAAATTTAGCAAATGAAATTAAAAATTATTTGACCGATAGGCACACAGTAATTTCCACTATAACTGGTTTATCGATAAATAAAATCGAAAAAATTTTTGGTGCAAAAACAAATATTATTAGAGCAATGCCTAACACTGCTATTTCAATTGGTAAATCTACTACTTGTATATGTAACAATAAATATGGGAAATATAAAATAGAATTAGCTGAATCCATTTTTAACAGCTTGGGTGAAACTTTCATAATAAATGAAAATGACATGCAGGCTGCAACAGTTGTATGTGCTAGTGGAATTGCTTTTTGGATGAGACTAATTAGATCAACAGCTCAAGGTGGTGTTCAACTAGGTTTTGAAAGCAATAAATCATTAAAAATGTCTATTTCAACAGCTTTAGGAGCTGTATCACTATTAATGAATAATAAAAGTCATCCTGAACAAGAAATTGACAGGGTTACAACGCCGAGCGGTTGTACGATAAAAGGCTTGATTGAAATGGAACATCATGGATTAAGTTCTGCACTTATTAGCGGATTGTCATCCTCTTTTGAAAAAATTAATCAAATATCATCGAAATGAATTTATTTAATGTATATCCACTTTACGAAATGACACCATCACATGCCAACATGTGTTATGTATTTGACAAAAAAGGAGAAAAATATCTAGATTTATATGGGGGGCATGCTGTTATTTCAATTGGACACAATCATCCTAATTATATTAAATCTCTAACAAATCAATTAAATAAAATTGGATTTTATTCCAATTATATAATTAACGATTTACAAAAAGAAGTAGCCAATGAAATAATACAACAATCTAATTGTCATAATTATAAATTATTTATGACAAATAGTGGGGCTGAATCCAATGAGAATGCATTACAAGTTGCTTCATTTTATAACAAAAGAGAAAAAATAATTGCATTTAAAAATTCATTTCATGGAAGAAGTAACGCTGCTCTTAGTATAACTGACAATTATAAAATTAAATCAGAAATAAATAAAAAAATTAATGTGATACACATAGAATTTAATGACAAAGCAAGCTTTGATAAAGAAATTTCTAAGGGAGATGTTAGTTCAGTAATTTTTGAGTCAATTCAAGGAGTTGGAGGATTGGATCAACCAAGTACAGAATTTATTAAACACATTTCAAAAAAATGTAAAGAATTCGATACGTGTTTAATTGCTGATGAAGTTCAATCTGGATTTGGAAGAACAGGAGATTTTTTTGCATTTCAAAATCATGATATAAATCCTGATATTATATGCATGGCCAAAGGAATGGGAAATGGTTTTCCTGTTGGTGGAATCCTTATTAAAGATCATATAAAATCAAGTTTTGGTATGTTAGGAACGACATTCGGTGGAAATCATCTTGCATGTTCAGCAGTATTAGCAGTGTTAAAAACCATAAAAGAAGAATCTTTACTTTCAAATGCTAAGGAAATGGAAGTTTATTTTAGAGAAAAAATTTCAAAAATCAAATCAGTAATTAAAATTAAAGGAAGAGGACTAATGTTGGGTATTGAATTTGATTTTGAAGCTGCGGATTTAAGAAAAAACCTAATTTTTAATCACAAAATATTCACTGGCGGAAGTGCTAACAAAAATCTTCTTAGAATTTTACCACCACTTAATATTAACAAGTCTCACATTGATATGTTATTTAACGCTTTAAAGGAGGAAGTAAAATGAAAAAATTTATAAAATGTAACGACTTAATTGATTTTGAATTATCCGTTAATCAAATTATTGATTCAAAAAAAAACCCAACAAAAGAACTCTATAATAAAAAGGGGAAAGTTCTTGGTTTGATTTTTTTTAATCCTAGTTTAAGAACAAGATTGAGTACTCAAAAAGCTGCAATGAATTTGGGAATGAAAACAATATGTATGAACATTAAGGATGAAGGATGGCAACTTGAATTTGACGACAATGTAATAATGAATGGAGATAAAGCTGAACATGTAAGAGAGGCTGCAAAAGTTATTTCAACCTATTGTGATATTATTGGTATAAGGTCATTTGCAAACTTATCTAATAAAAAGTCAGATTTGGAAGATAAAGTAATTAATTCTTTTGTAAAACACTCAACAGTTCCTATTGTCAATTTAGAAAGTGCTTTAAGTCATCCTCTACAATCTTTAGCAGATGCAATAACTATTAAAGAGATGAGTAAAGTAAAAAAACCCAAAATAGTATTATCGTGGGCTCCACATCCTAAACCCCTTCCCCACGCTGTAGCTAATTCTTTTATTGAAATGTGTAGGCTTTGTGATTTTGATTTGACTATTGCCAATCCAATTGGTTACAATTTAGATAAAAAAATTACAGAGGGATATAAAATCGTTAATAAACAAATTGATGCTTTTAAAAATGCAGATTTTATATATGCTAAAAATTGGTCATGTTTTGATGATTATGGAAAAGTAAATATCAAAGACAACTCTTGGACAATTGATGACAATAAAATGAGTTTAACTAATAAAGCTTACTTTATGCATTGCCTTCCAGTAAGAAGAAATATGATTGTTACTGATTCTGTTTTAGAATCTAACAGTAACATTTCAATAAAACAAGCAAGTAATAGAGTTCATGCAACTCAATTTATAATTAATGAATTATTGAAAAATGAAAACTAAATTAACAATTGTAAAAGTTGGCGGAGTTATTTTAGATGACAATTTATTATTTGAAGAATTTTTGAAAAACTTTTCATTAATTAATGAAAATAAAATAATTGTTCATGGGGGTGGTATTATTGCATCTAACTACATGATTAGACTTGGAATAATACCCAAAATGGTTAATGGAAGAAGAATAACTGATTCTAAAACATTAGATATAGCTGTTATGACCTATGCAGGACTGATCAATAAAAAAATCGTTTCAAAACTCCAGAAATTAAATTGTAATTCAATTGGCCTTTCAGGAACTGATGGAAATTTGATTAAATCAAAAATTAGAAAAGTAAATAAAATTGATTATGGTTTTGTAGGGGATATTGAAAAGATTAATGATGAATTTTTATTTAGTCTGTTAAACTCAAATTTAACGCCTACAATTTGTTCTCTTACACATGATAAAAAAGGACAACTTTTAAATACTAATGCTGATACCATAGCATCTGAAATAGCTATAGCGATGTCAAAATATTACAATGTAACATTAAAATATTGCTTTGATAAATCAGGTGTATTAATGGATCAAAACAGTAATACTAGTATTAAAAAAAATATAACCAAAAAAGAATTTAAAAAACTTGTTGATGATAAAATAATTTACGAAGGAATGATCCCGAAATTAGAAAACTGTTTTCATGCATTAGAAAATGGAGTTAATAAAATTTATGTAGGAGATATAGATATTTTAAACACAATTAAGCATTGTACAAAAATCACACTCTAATGAACGAACTTAAACTAAAATCTATTGAACTATTAAAAAAGTTGATCCAAACTGAATCATTTTCAACAAAAGAGGACAAAACTGCTGAGCTGATTCAAAAATGGTTTAAAAAAAACGATATAGTTTCACAGAAATTTAATAATAATATTTATGCTTTTAACAAATATCATGATTCAAAAAAACCCTATATATTATTAAACTCTCATCATGATACGGTTAGACCAAATTCTGGATATACTTTAAATCCTTTTGATAGTATTATTAAAGACAAAAAACTGTTTGGATTAGGAAGTAATGACGCAGGAGGAGCACTAGTCTCATTAATGGCTGTTTTTTTACATTACTACAATAAAAAAAACTTAAAATACAACTTGATCATATTAGCCTCAGCTGAAGAAGAATCCTCAGGTGATAATGGAATTGCGTCAGTCATTCCTAAATTACCAAAAATAAGTTTAGCAATTATTGGAGAACCTACATTAATGAAGATGGCAGTAGCTGAGAGAGGATTAATTGTTTATGATCTAAAAGTTAATGGAACAGCATCACATGCGGCTCATAAAAACAATGATAATCCTATTATTAAATCAATTAATATTTTAAAATGGATTAATGATTTAAGTTTTGACAAAGAATCAACTTTTTTAGGAAAAGTTAAGACCACAGTTACTCAGATAAATGCAGGAGATCAACACAATGTAGTACCCTCAAATCTAACCATGGTTTTAGATGTAAGGGTTAACGATTGTTATACAAATAAAGAGATAAATGATTATATAGTTAAAAACTCCCCTTGTTATATAAAAGCAAGATCTCTCAATTTGAATTCATCTTCAATTGATTCAGATCATGAAATAGTTTTAGCAGCAAATAAGTTAAATATTGAAAAATATGGATCTCCTACTCTTTCAGATCAATCAAAAATAAGTTTTCCCTCTGTCAAAATTGGTCCTGGAGATTCAAAAAGATCGCATACAGCAGATGAATTTATTTACATAAAAGAAATTGAGGAAGCTATACCTAAATACATAAAACTTTTAAACGAATTACTTTAAAAAAACGATTATGAAACTTTGGAATAAAGAAAACAGTCTTAATGAAAAAATTGAAAAATTTACAGTTGGAAAGGACAGGGTTTATGATTTATATATCGCTAAATATGATGTTATTGCATCGATAGCTCATGCTAAAATGTTAAATAAAATTGGAATACTAAAAAATGATGAATCTGAAAAAATATTAAATGTCCTTGATGACATTGGTAAAGATATTAGCTCAGGCAACTTTAATATTGAAAATGAATTTGAAGATGTTCATTCAAAAATAGAATCAATTTTAATTAAACATTTAGGTGTAATTGGAAAAAAAATACACACTGGAAGATCTAGAAACGATCAGGTTTTAGTAGCAACTCAACTTTTTTTAAAAGATGAAACTTTACTGATCAAGGAATTGACAGTTAAATTATTTGATACACTACTAAATTTAGCCGAAAAAAATAAAAACAAATTACTTCCCGGTTATACTCATCTTCAAGTAGCAATGCCGTCATCTTTCGGCTTATGGTTTTCATCATATGCTGAAAACTTAATTGATGATATTTTATATTTAAACACTGCTTATAAAATTAACAATCAGAATCCTCTTGGTAGCGGAGCTGGATTTGGAAGTTCATTTAAAATTGACAGAGATTTTACAACTGAAGAATTGAAATTCGATGAATTAAAGTATAATGTTGTATCAGCACAATTAAGCAGAGGTAAAGTTGAAAAATCAGTGATAATTGCTATAAATTCAATTGCTAGCACTTTATCAAGATTATCGACAGATGTATGTTTTTACATGAGTCAAGAACTTAATTTCATTTCTTTTCCTAATGAAATAACAACAGGTTCTAGTATAATGCCTCATAAAAAAAATCCAGATGTTTTTGAGCTCATTAGAGCTAAATGCAATTCATTACAATCACTTGTAAATGAATTTGATATTCTTTCAATAAATCTATCTAGCGGCTATCATCGAGATATGCAATTGTACAAAGGAAAAACCATTGAAGCAATAATTGAAATAAAAGATTGTTTAGAAATTTTAGATTTTACAATTAAAAAAATTAAAATCAGAGATAACATATTAGAGGATAACAAATACGATTATGTTTTTTCAGTTGAAAACTTGAACGAATTAGTTGAAAAAGGTTATTCATTTAGAGATGCTTATATCAAAATATCTGATGATATCAAGAATAGAGATTTTATTCCTAAAAGAGATTTCAAACACGTCTTAAAAGGTAGTATTGGTAATTTGTGTTTAGATAAAATTAGAGCGAAAATGAATAAAGCTATTATTTAAATATGGAGAGCTCTATTTTCAGTAGCAGCTAGTGCTGCTTCTTTGATTGCTTCAGCATATGTTGGATGTGAATGGCTCATTCTGGAAATATCTTCAGCAGAAGCTCTGAACTCCATTGCAGTTACTGCCTCAGCTATTAAATCTGCAGCTCTTGCTCCAATAATATGCACTCCTAGAATTTCATCAGTTTTTTTATCAGCGAGTATTTTGACAAAACCATCAACATCCATACTGGCTCTGGATCTTCCAAGTGCTCTCATAGGAAATTGCCCAGACTTGAACTCAATACCATTTTTACTTAGTTCCTGTTCTGTTTTACCAACAGAGGCAACCTCAGGCCATGTATAAATAACATTAGGTATTAAATTATAGTTAATATGAGGTTTTTGATTTGCTATAATTTCAGCAACTAAAACACCCTCCTCCTCAGCTTTAGTGCTAACATAGGTCCTTTGATAACATCGCCAATCGCAAAAATATTCTCATCATTTGTTTGCAATGTATCATTTACTGAAATTTGTCCTCTATCATTTACAATAATTCCAACTTTTTCTAAATCAAGACCTTTAGTGTAAGGTTTTCTTCCGACTGAAACCAAACAGTAATCACCATCAAAAGTAACTGTATTACCTTTTGAATCTTCAGCTGTTACTGTAACAATATTATCTTTAGAAATAATATTGTTAACCTTATGAGAAAGATTGAAATTTATTTTTTGTTTTTTAAAAATTCTTAAAAGTTCTTTAGAAACAGATTTATCCATAAATGGGGTAATCTTGTCAGAATATTCAACTACTGATACTTCGGAACCCAATCTATTGTAAACTTGCCCTAACTCTAATCCAATAACACCTCCACCAATAACAATAAGTTTTTTTGGAATTTCTTTGAGCTGAAGTGCTTCTGTTGAAGATATGATTCTATCTTTATCAAACTTGGCAAATGGTAAAGAAATGGGTTTAGATCCAGTTGCAATAACTGCTTTTTTAAAATTTATTTCTGAATAGCCTTTAATGTTTGAAATTTTTATTGTTTTATTATCTACAAATGATCCTATTCCATTAAAAACCGTAATCTTATTTTTTGACATCAAAAAATCTATTCCTTTAGTTGTCTGTTCAACAACAGAATTTTTTCTTGAAATCATCTTATTTAGGTCAACTTTAACAGTGCCTTCAATTTCAATTCCATGAGTTGAAAAATTATGAACAGCTTCATGATAGTGATGCGAAGAATCCAACAATGATTTCGAAGGGATACATCCCACATTTAAACAAGTTCCACCGAGTGTATTGTATTTCTCAATAATTGCAGTTTTCATCCCTAACTGTGCACATCTGATTGCACAAACATATCCACCAGGCCCAGAACCTATTACAACTACATCAAAATTTTCCATTGATTTTTTTTTTCAAAAATACGAATGTTTTATTTTAATTCATAAATGAATTATATAAAATAAAGTATATTATTATAAGTAATTATATATTAGCAATATGGGAAAAAATAAGAATAAAAGTTCAGATAAA
>Ga0181557_1002192_pt1 | contig 20647 bp, 18 predicted proteins | sample 011ome_23_FD_148632 | JGI IMG/M metagenome (GOLD analysis project Ga0181557, IMG submission 148632) | Coastal salt marsh microbial communities from the Groves Creek Marsh, Skidaway Island, Georgia - 011506CT metaG (spades assembly) | ecosystem: Environmental > Aquatic > Marine > Intertidal zone...
GTTTGGCCAGGCCCCTTTATTTGCTGTCACCGGTAATCGAAATGACGCTGGCCTTAAGGTGGACGGTATCCTGAATGAGACCGATGGTCTGACTATTGCCAGAATGCTGCTGGATGCCGGCGCCAACCCTAATATGCAGTTGTTTTATCGACCGGCGAAAGCCCGAGGCGGACCGCTCTCCAGAGGGACTACGCCCTTGATCCGTGCTGCCAGCGGTGGTGATGTAGAGTTGATGAAACTGTTGCTGGGATACGGAGCCAGGGCAGATATGCCCCAGGCGGATCTACAAACACCGGTTTCTGCACTGGCCGGTGCCCGGGGTAATCAGGAGGCTCTGGTTGAAGGTCTGGCGCTTCTGGTAGAAGCCGGAGCCGAGCTGAGCTTGCGAGCTGTTCCTCATCACCTGCAAAGAGCCCGTGGTGGAACGCCATTACATTATGCTGTTCGTGCCAGAAATGACCTGGTGGCAAAAGCACTGGTTGAAGCCGGAGCGGATATAGATGGTAAAGATATTGACGGACTTACTGCGCTCGATTATGCGGAATCGCGTGGACAAATTACTTTCACCGCCACACGCCAGCCACCGAATAAAAAAATGGCTGATTTGTTGCGTAGCCTTGGTGCCAAAGAAGAGCTGGATGTAACGCCATTCTGGCCCAATGTTGGACCACCGTTCTTTTATCCCTGGAATATCTTTCCTCTGGACCCGGAAACAGAGCGTCATGCCCTGGTACCCGGCTCCTTTGATCATCAGTAGTAAAAAAAATGAAATCAGATTATTCTCGCAGGAATTTCCTCAACCAGGGCGCTCGTGTCCTTGGCGCTGCTACAGTTGGTGGTGTGCTATCCCCTTTTTCTAAAGGCGTTATTGCCCAGCCAGTAACAACCGAAATTACCCAGGTTGAACTAGGCTATGCCTGGGTACTGCAAGGGGCGGGTTGTAATGTGTTTACCATTCCAGGCATGAATGAAAACGGCGCCCTGATGATCGATGGGGGGCTCGCACAGCACTCCGATGCCTTGCTTGATGCTGTTTATAACACCATTGGCCAGGATCGAATTCATACGCTGATTAATACCCACTGGCACCCTGAGCAGACAGGTTCAAACGAACGCCTGGGTGCACAAGGGACAGAAATAATAGCTCATGAGAAAACCGCCATGTTTCTCAGGAATTCAGTTATGTCGTCATTGTATGAAGGACGTTATGGGCCGTTGGCAGATGCTGGTCTTCCCACTAAAACTATCAGCAATACAGGCACCATGAAATTTGCCGGTCAGGAAATCATTTACGGCTATTTACCAGCGGCGCACTCTGATTCTGATATTTTTCTGTATTTTCCCATGCTTGATACTTTAGTAGCCGGTGGTCCAGTGACGTCAGGGCAGTGGCCGATTCTGGATATCAGACATGGCTCATGGATGGGTGGCCTGTTGAAGGCTTATGAAACGCTAAGCTCGGTAGTCAGTTCGGACACTGTGGTGGTACCGGCTCATGGGCCGATCATCAGTGGTACGGAAATTCTGCGTATGCGCGCCATGTATACGAACCTGCATCTGGATCTGGCAGAGCAATTGAATTTAGGAATGGGGCCAAAAGATATCGTAAATATGGGATTGCTTGATCCGCATATTGACGATTTTGGTGATCCAACGGAATTCCTTGATCATGCCCATCGAAGCCTGCAACAGGCTTATGTTCCTGATTGAGCCATAAGGGTATAAAACTCTGGCAGCTACTACTTTGGCTCGTTGTTTTAACTATTTCTCATTTTCAGGCTCCGCGGAGTTGTGAACTTCTTCACATTTTTTGTAAATTCTCTTGCTGCAATGTCCATTATGAAGGGCTGATCACGCCAATTAATGCACAACTGGAATACCCTCGTGGGTGACAGTAACTCCTTGTTATATCATGAAAAAATCTGGCTAGTATGGCTCAGTTCAGAATTAAGGGCCTGCCAGTGATCCTGAGTGCTGGTTGTACTGGATTAAAACAGGAATTTTTCAGGTTGAAGGGTGTAAACTAGATGTAATAATACATACCAATAGTCCCTAACAAGTTACTGTAATAAATAGGTTTTTATGAATTCAATATTGGTCAATTTATCCAGCCAGAAGGGCGTTACGTTACTGGAGCTGATGATAGCGACGGCTATACTGGCCATTGTCATTACTGTGGCTGTGCCGAGCTTTTCGGACGCCGGGGATTCACAACGGCTGATTGGGGCTGCAGAGCAGGTATATAACCATATCCAGCAAGCCCGCTCGGAATCTGTCTCTGGCAATTCGGTAGCCTACGTTAATTTCAACGCCCCTGTTTCGCCAACAGCAGCATCGGCGACCTGGCAATACGGAGTCAGTACAGGCAATAGTCTTTGTGCACTTACAGCAACAACGCCCACGACGGCCAATGCCTGCGTTATTGTGGTCAGTGATGGAGATGCGAATCTGGATCCCGGTGATGGTTCCGTGGATACCGATGACCTGGTTCTGATGCGTTATACCGATGCAGACTGGGCTGGTGTGAGTATGCAAATTAATTCTTTTTCCAGTGGTAATACGCAAATTGTGTTTAATCCGGTTCGTGGAACATCTACCGATGGTGAAATAAATCTGGTAAGTGGCCTGGGTAAATTGCTCAGGATTGAATTAAGCCTTCTTGGCAGGCCGACTATTTGCTCACCGGATGGGTCGATACCCAATTACAAGGTATGTTGAGACTCATGAAGATTAAAGTTACGTCATCACAAACCGGTTTTACGCTGACTGAGTTGCTTGTCACTCTGGCACTGGGTATGAGCGTTATATCTTCCGTGCTGATTGGTTATCTAGCAACCTATACCAGCTCAATGAATACATTGGCCGCAAGCAAAATGAATCAGGACTTGAACGCCGTTATGAATCTGATGATTACCGAATTTCGCCGTGCCGGATATTCCGGTGATGCGGCAACCATCGCCTCGCCAACAGCGAATATTTTCAACCAGATAGATGATACGACGCTGGAAGTTTACGACACCATGGCAGGTAACACGCAGTTGGTTCCTGCAGGAGATGGTAGCTGGACCAATAATTTTGGGGGCACACCAACCGCAACTGAAGGCAGTTGTATTGTTTATGCTTATGACCTTGATGAAGATGGCGTGGTTGATGCGAACGAACTTGGCGGTTTCCGTCTGAATAACGGCGCAGTGGAAATGCGTACTCTGGGAAATGTTGCAGACCCGGATACCTGCTCGAGCACCAGTAATACCTGGAATGCACTGACTGACACCGATTTTCTTACGGTCTCTGATCTGGTTTTTAACCTGGATAATTCCCGCTGTATTAATACCCGTGAGCCCGATGGTATCAACAACGATCCGGGTGAAGATGCCACTATCGACGAAGCGGATGAAGCGGACTGCTACGACACGCTACCTGTTGCTGCCAGCGGGGATATCACTGTTGAGACTCGACAAATATCCATCACCTTAACGGGAAATCTGGCGAGTGACTCTTTTGTGCGGATTTCAATGAATCAGGAAGTGCGTGTACGCAATGATCTGGTGAGGATACATTAATGAATAACCTGCAGGTTTATATAAAGCCAGGTATGTCGAAACAGCATGGAGCACTGACGCTGGCTGTTTCCATGACCATACTCATGTTGAGTACGCTGGTGACATTTAATGTTTCCAGAGCAATTCTGATGGAACAAAAAATTACCAACAATGATACCCGTGCCAAGTATGCCTTTGAAGCTGCCGAGGCAGGTATGAATGCTGCAGTCGATTACATAACTACTGATCCCGATCGTAATGGTGACGGCGTTCTCGATCCTCTTGTTTTTGATCTGGTCACTGATGCTGATAATCTTGGTGACAGTAATACAACCACCGTTGGCTCCAGTACGGTAACAGTGACTCTGACAGATATTTCGGGAAACATGACCCAGGTCAGGATCGTTTCTGTGGGCCTAAGTGATGACCGCAGTGCTTCCCGCACGGTTACTCAAACCCTGGTAACTATTAATCCCCTGCCCAACGCACCGGACAACCCGGTCATTACCCGCGGCAGCATGATTATTGGTGGGTCGGCAACGGTTCATAATCAGGAAGGTCACAGTACCATCTGGACTGGTAGTGAAATTGATATGGGGTCAAATGCCAGTACCTCGACTGAAGTACCCGATGTTGGTGGTGCGGGATATCCGACCTGCATGGATATTCCGGGAACCTGCTCTCTGGTGGAAGCCTCGGACAATTCTATTAAGGGGCTCGATGTTATCGAAAATGATGCGAGTCTCAGCGCGCTATCCGGTGATGACTTTTTTGAAAATTTCTTCGGAGCCAGCCCTTCTTCTTACCGCGCATCCATGGTGACCATGGACACTACCGCTGCCAGCGCCAATACAGCTATAGATCTGGCATCCCATGAAGTTATCTGGATAGAAGGCAATACAAATTTCTCTGGAGTCACTGTTGGCTGTGAAACAGCAGTGACCGGAAGTAATACCTGCCCCAATGCCAATACCAAGCCGTCAATAGTGATTGTTAATGGTGATGCATCATTTAGTGGCGGTAATCAATTTTATGGCATTTTGTTTGTTACAGGTGGAGTCAATATCTCAGGAAATACCACAATCAGAGGAGCAGTGGTTACTGCAGGAGATGCAGTGAGTTCCACTGGTGGTAGCTTTGATGTCTGGTACAACTCTTCAATTCTCGCAGGAACCTCATTGGCCGGCGCCTCGACAGGTAGCGCCGGTACTTGGAAGGATTTTTAAATCCGGGAGCATATGATGAAAATTTTCAGGCATAGAAATTCAGGCTTTGGACTGATTGAAATTCTGGTAACGCTGGGGATACTGTCAGTAGGTATTCTCGGTGTCACCACTTTACACGGGGTTATTACCAGACAAAGTTCAGACAACAAGGCGCGCGCAGAAGCGCTTAATATTGCGCAGTCGCGTATAGAACAGATGCGCAATTACACTAATTCTGCCAATTCTGTGGCGGAATTCAACACCCTGTATGCTGACACCACCGGATACGCTAACAGTGCCACGATTAACGGAGTGAGCACTGCCTTTACCCGCTCTGAAAATATTTCATCATCGGGAACCGTCAAGGACGTCATAGTAAAAGTAGACTGGACGGATCCTTCCGGTGATGGGCAATCAATCAGCCTGAATACGGAATTTTCGTTTGTTTCTCCCCGAAAAGTCGGTGATGCGGCTATGGAGGCGACAGATGTAAAAGTTGACTCACCCACTGGAAGGGCAAAACTGGGGGACGGTTCTCTGGATGAAGATCAGGTGGCTGCCTCAAGCAGTAATGGTGATGGTACCAGTGAGCTTATCTCTGGTCTTAACAGACTCCTCGCGGTTGGCAGTGATGTGGTACTGACACTGGTGGAAGCCTGTCAGACAGAAGGGGGTAGCTGTGCAGAATTTGTAAGAATCAAGGGTCGGGTTTATATCGACAGGGATGAGCTACCTAACCTGGCTCCGGGGGCGGTCAATATTATTGCCTCTGATGCCGCTTTTTGTGCGCGCCATTACATTCCTTTTGGAGGGGTTGAGGCGAATCGTACACCGGTTACCAATAATGATACGTCTACGATTAAAACCTCAGCGAACTCCAGTGGAGAATATGAATATTTTGATTACACCTGTTATCTCGGCGGTGGCTGGCACGGTAATGTGGGCCTGTTGGTTTCCGGCAACACCGGTTTTGATGTCTGTGTGGGGGATCCGACTTCGGTTCAGGACTATGAGAAGCCAGTAAGGGCTTCACGTCGGGTTTACCGCGGTATGTTGTACAAGATTGATGACAGTGAAAATGATGGCAAGGAAAAAATTTCAGGAACTGATCTGGTGCAATACTATACCCAGGGTGTGGGTGACAGTGTTGAATTGCCTGTTCCGGGATCGGGGGATATGACCCATGACTTTGTTATCACCGGCGCTTTTTCAACGTCCGAGTTGGGCAACCCAAATCCCTGCAAGAATCTGGGGGCCATGACCAGAGCGGACTCTGTGGTGGATGGGGAGGTTGGCGGGCTGTTTAAAGGCATTCCTGATGATTTCTACTGCCTTAATGATGGCTACCAGAATACGATATCTACCCTCGATATCATACGCACCGGTTTTGCCGTGGAAACAGATGATACCTATGGCAACACCTGTCCCTACAATCCAGCTGATCCCCCGGCGGCTCTCCATCATGTCATGGGCAGTGTCACCATGAGTGCTGCTGTCTCTGATGAGAATACCCTGTTGGCAACCGGTATAACGGCGTTTACTTCGGATGGTCCGGGTACCTGTATTATGGGTGCGCTGCAGATTGATGGTGTTAATAGTGAATACAGTAAAAACTATGATTGTGTTATCTATGACTGGCATACTTCTGTCAATGGCGTGGAAGTATTAAATGGCTGGAATGGTTATATTGAAGTTGATTATGACCAGTCCAGCATGAGTTGCGACCCAAGCCGGATCACCCTTTCTGCTGTCACCATGAACAGTCCAGGTAATGATTTCACTAATTGTTCGCCGGGATCATTCATCTTCATTACCGGGACAGTCCTGGATGCCCCGAATAATCGTGAAATTTCTACGGTGTCCATCAGTGATGCTGGTGGCAGTTGTACCCTGGCGCCGGATGGTTTGAGTTTCAGTTGTATCACCGATGAGTTTGCAGTGGGAGTCACAGACTGGACTGGTAGTATCAGCATTAGCTCTGATGCCAACGTTGTTTGCACGGCAAGTGGTACAGGCGACAATCCAGGAATCTTCTCTTTTGTTGCAGAACCGTCCGGCTTTGTTAATCTGGATGTTACGTTGACTAACAATCAGGGTTCATGTCCGTAATGGTGGATTAGCCTATTGGTATAGTTGATGTTTACCCGACTATGCTATGCTTTTACGACAAAGTGTTGCGGCTCTCTTTATTTGGCTAGCTCGCTAAAGAGAGCCGCAGAGTCAAGATTGGAAATCTGTATTTTCAGGCACCGAAAAATACAAAAAGTTATTAACTAAAATAATAAGATTTTCCCGGGAGGCAGTGTGAAAAAGACCAGCGGCTTTACCCTGATTGAAATGCTAATAGCGATAGCTATCATGGGTATACTGACCATGGTCGCCTATCCTGCCTATACAGATAGTACGAGAAAATCCCGTCGTTCTGATGGAATGGCGGCGGTGTTGAGTGTTCAGGTAGCCCAGGAAAAATTTCGTGGTAGCTGTCCTTTTTATGCGCAGAATATCGGCGCCAGTAATGTCTGTGGGGCCAATGCGGGAGCCAGTACTGTTGCCGCCGGCACTACCAGTAATGAAGGTTATTACACCCTAAGCATTGAAGCTGCAACTGCAACGGGCAATGCCTACACTATAGTGGCAACGCCGACAGGCTCTCAGGCCGATGACACTACTTGTAGTCCCATGAAAATTGCCTTCAGTGCGACTAACCCCGGCGGTTTAAAAACCCCTGTTGGCTGCTGGTAGTATCAAATTTTCAAGTTAAACAATCAGTTGTTATGCCGTTCTTTTACAGTTGTTTGCCTTACTTGCATTGCAGGGGCTTGCCGCTGCTGTTTTCTACTATTCCATCCCCGTCGGTATCTTTCCCATAGCGAGTTCTTCCGGTAAAACTGACTATAATCTGTCTCGCCAGCGCAGGATTTTTATCTGCAGGACAAAAGGTAAAATTTCCATTCTGGTGGTTTGTTGTACCGCGCGGAGTCATCTGCAGATATTGTTTGTTGCGAAAGGAATTGAAGCTGAGATTTCCCTGGGCAGCAATAGCATCAAGTTTGTAAAGTAAACGATCTTCCCCGTTTAATAATTTGTCAGCATTTTTATCTGTAAAAATGATGCTGCCTTCATGCCAGTTACCCTGGCAATTTTTTCCATCATTACTGCCACAGAAGGTCACCATTTGTGCTTCAAAAATAGCGGCCGATCTGGCCATGGCTATAGCGGCCATAATGTCCGACATCACACCATCAATACGTTTCACTTCCTGTGACCGGGCAAACCCACTTGGAGCAATGCTCACTAATAAGACGCCAACAACCGATAGCACCAGTAGTAACTCAACCAGAGTAATTCCTCGTTTTTTTCTTTTCATCACACCTCCCTGTGTGCCATTGCAGTAAAGACCAGGTTTGCGTAATTGTAAAATCCCGGTGCAATTGCACTGATATAAAGATTTATCAGCAAGTGTCCCTGTCACAGCGCGCTTTGGATGAACTTTCAGAGTCGTGAATATGGATTATTTGTGAATTCGCATATATATTGTTTACTATTAAAATCAACTAGTTATAATTCTGCCTTTGGCCATTTTGGCGTCCTGAATTCAAACTTATGAGCAATACATTCAAGCAGAATGACCACGCTCTGAATCTTCTGTCTTTTTTCCCATTACTATTCACCTTGTTTGGATTGGTTCTGTTGCTTAATAGCCAGATCCTGTTGGCCCAGCAGGCGGGTCTTACAAATGACGCCGGGCGCAAACGACTGGAGATAGTCAGGACTGAACTGGCTCCGAAAATAGATGGCGTTCTGGATGATGAAATCTGGAAAACTGCAACGCTGATTTCGGATTTTCATCAGTTTCAGCCGGTTGATCATGGCGAGCCCAGTGAGCGCAGTGAATTTTACATTGCCTATAGTGAACGTTATTTCTACGTAGCAGCGCGTTTGTATGACAGTGACCCATCTGCCATTAGTGCCAGGCAAATGGTTCAGGGCGGCAACATGCAGTTTGATGATGCCTTTGAGTTTATTCTCGATACCTTTAATAACGGGCGTACCGGTTATCAATTCCAGGTAAACCCCAATGGCATTCGTCGCGAGGGCGTGTTTGACCAGCCCAATAATCTGAATCGGGACTGGACCGGTATCTGGCAGGTAGAAAGTAAAGTTGATGATGAAGGCTGGACTGCTGAAGTCGCGATTCCGTTCAATACATTAAATTTTGATCCGGAAACCGAAGAGTGGGGTTTTACCATTGCCAGAACCATCGCCCGCAAACAGGAAGAAATTGCCTGGTCTTCTTTTAACCGCAATATCAATCCAACCACGACAGGCTTGATCACAGGTATAACGGATATCCGCCAGGGCATTGGTCTGGACATCATTCCGTCAATTGCCATGGCAAGGGCTAAAGATAATGTCACAGGTATTGGTGATGACCGTGTTGATCCGTCTTTAAATGTTTTTTATAAAATCACCCCAAATCTCACCGGAGCACTTACCCTTAATACCGACTTTTCTGCAACCGAGGTGGATAACAGGCAGGTAAATCTGAGTCGGTTTTCATTGTTTTTCCCAGAGAAACGCGACTTCTTTTTGCAGGATGTTGATATTTTCAGTTTCGGTGGGCTTGGCGGTGGTGGCAATTTCAATAATAACCAGAATGGAATCCCTTTTTATTCCAGACGCATTGGCTTGAGCAGTTCCGGACAGGCAGTTGATATTGATGCCGGACTCAAAATGACCGGCCGGGTGGGAGAGTGGAATGTGGGGGCGCTGGCGGTTCAGCAGGGCGATACCAGCGCGCTTGATGGACAAAGTTTATTTGTAGGTCGGGCCGCAATGAACGTTCTGTCAGAGTCCAGCGTGGGGGCTATTTTTACCCAGGGTGACCCCAATAGTGAGACAGACAACACGCTGGCTGGAGTGGATTTCGGTTACCAGAATACCCGTTTTTCTGATCGTTACACCATGAGAGGAAATGTCTGGTACCAGCAGACGGACACTGATGGCAGGACCGGAGATGACAAGGCCTATGGTGCCAGAATAAACCTGGATACACAGGGTAATGGATTTGGGGGGAATATTGGCTATACCTATATTGGCGAAGATTTTAATCCGGCCCTGGGCTTTGCCAACCAGCGTGGCGTTGAATCTTTTGCCTTACAGGGGAGGTTCAGGCATTTTTTCAGAAACAACCCGCTGTTAAGAACATACAATATATTCGGTCGTTTTACCCATGACCGCGATTTGGCTACCGGTGAATTGGTCAGTGAGAATTTTTTTACGCGAATTATTAATCTAAATACACATCGCGGTGACCAGATCGGACTGGGTGTAGGCAGAAGCAGAGAAGGCCTGGCAAGAGATTTTGAAATAAGACCGGGAATTGTCATTCCTGCAGGCAAATACAGTTTTATGAATATCAATGGGCAGATTGAGATTTCCAACCAGCGAAATTTTGCCCCTTTTGTCAGTTTTAACGTTGGCGAGTTTTATGACGGCGATCGCAAGCAGTTTGGTACGGGATTGGAATGGCGTCCTGATGAACATTTTTTTCTGAATCTCAGTTATAGTTATCAGGACATTAAACTTCCCTATGGCGATTTTGTTGTGCGCCAGGTTACTGCAAACGCCAATTACGCGTTTAATTCCAAATGGTCCTGGGTAAATCTGGTACAGTTTGATAATGCGTCAAGTTCAGTTGGTATAAATAGCAGATTACGCTGGAACCCGCAGGCAGGTGAAGATCTGTTTATCGTAATAAACTATAACTTCGACTCTGAAGGTACGTTCTCTCGATTAAGTCGGGAAAAATCAGAGATCGCTCTTAAATATACGAAGACATTTCGCTACTAGGGTAGCGCTGGATCAATTTCAGCTTTGAGCTAATGAAGTATTATTGACCAACACCCCAGTAGCGCAATTTATTTTATTTATGCTAGAAATACATGCCAAAACTGATGTTGGATTAGTCAGAGCCAACAATGAAGATTATTTTTTCATTGATCCGGAAAATCGCCTGATTATTGTGGCTGATGGTGCCGGCGGCTATGAGTATGGTGAAGTAGCCAGCCGACTGGCTGTAGAAAGTTGTTATCAGTACCTCACCAGGGAAGACTACCTTCAGGATACTTCCGATATCACCCAGACGCTGATGGACAGTATTACTTTTGCCAACCAGCAAGTCATTGCCTACAAAAAAAAACATCATTCCGGCAGTAAAATGGGTACCACGCTTTCCTGTGCTTATATCAGCGATGAGGTAGCCAACTTCGCCTGGATGGGAGACTCAAGAATTTATCTCATTAATTGCGAAGACAACCGGTTGACCCAGCTAAGTACTGATCACACCTTGTATCAGGAAATGTTGGCCAGGGGCGAGGTAGGGCAAAGTTACAAGAAAAGTATTCTTAGTCGAATGCTTGGAAACAATCCTTATACCCGCCCGGATGGTGATGAGGCAGAAATACATAAAGGCGAATTATTGCTGGCCTGTTCAGATGGTCTGAGTGATCTGGTGAGTGAAGAAAGAATGCTTGAGGCTCTGGTGGCGGCGGGAGATGATCATGAGAAAGGTATTGACGCCTTGATCGAGCTGGCCAAAGGGCAGGGTGGTAGAGACAATATAACCGTTGCTATAGCCGGGTTAACCTAGTCAATTCGGCTATTCCAAGCGGATGGTTTCCTGCAGCAAGCGAATCATTTCCCCCATGGTCTGGATTCTCTCAGCCGGGTCTTTTTGCAGGCAGCGAAGTGTCACTGACTCAAGGATTTCCGGGATATAGTAATTGACCATTTCTGAAGGTGGCTTTGGCACATCCTCAAGCGTACTTCTTACCAATGCATCCATGGTTTCTCCCTGGGCAGCAGTGGTACCTGCAAGAATCTCATAAATGATTGCAGCCAGGCTGTAAATATCTGTTCTGGCATCTATTGCGGGATCTTTTTTGATCTGCTCTGGTGACATGTAACAGATTGTGCCCTGAAGCTTGGCCTGTCCAGTGATGCTGATATCCCTGGTGTTCAGTGGTAAACCGTCACCCAGTTGCTCCTGTGAACCTTGAATATCCCAGACCTTGGCCAGTCCCCAATCCATCAGTATCACTTCTCCAAACGGGCCCACCAGAATGTTTTCCGGTTTGATATCGCGGTGTAGTACGCCATGACAATGGGCATACTCAAGGGCATGTCCTACCTGAATGATGACATCAGTCAGTTGGGTGAGGTCATAACGATCTCGATAATCCAGGATTTCACGCAGGGTATAACCATGAACCAGTTTCATGGTGAAATAATAATTGCCATTATTATCCCGACCCAGCTCATAGGTTGGTATTGTATTTGGATGCTGCAGCATCGCAGAGACCCTTGCTTCTCTCAGCAGGCGTTGCTGCTCGATAGGGTCACCAGCAAACTCTGGTTTTAAGGTTTTGTAGCAGACAAAGCGTCCCAGATGCATGTCCTTGCAGGATTTGATCAGAGACTTCCCACCCTTGGCTATGGTGGAGAAAAAGGCATAGCGCAAATTATGATCTATCTTGGCAGGTAGCGGCTTGTCCGTATCTTCCTTGTAGACGTTTGCGTATTCCTTGACCTGAAATTCTGGAAACTTCGACATAGTAGTTCAAGCAGTAAAGTAAATAGTGAATGATATTGTTGAGATGGCAATGAGTACAATAATGCACTGTAATCAGCTATTACTATCTATTCTGACAGATCACATCCATCGTGTCTTCAATGACTAAAGCACCAATATGGGGCGCATTTGTAACATTATGGTGCTTGATGTGGTCAAAAAAGTGCAGCCCTGTTTTGCTGATCAGCCAGAGATGATTTTTTACTATTTTCTTCAAAATAGCCCAGGTGCCGGGAAACCATGGTTTTTAGCACTTTAATCTTTTGCAGAGCCACATGCTGAGGTACACTTGAGCGCTTTTCTGCACCGTTATGTGACAAAACACTACTTAGGTACACAAATTGCATAATGGAGTACTCAACCTATAAAAACATGTTAGGAGAATAGAACACATGAAATCCAAGTTGGAATATATATGGCTCGATGGTGACGTACCAACACAGGGCCTGAGAAGCAAGACCATGGTCAGATCTGACTTCGGCGGTACTCTTGAAGAATGCCCAATGTGGTCATTTGATGGCAGCTCAACCGGACAGGCCGAAGGTGGTGATTCAGATTGTCTGTTGAAGCCTGTTTGCATCATTCCTGATCCTGATCGTGGTAACGCTTATCTGGTAATGACAGAAGTACTTAATGCCGATGGTACTCCTCACACAACCAACAGCCGTGCCAAAATTGATGATGACGATGAAGATTTCTGGTTCGGATTTGAGCAGGAATATTTCCTTTGGGACCCCGATACTAACCTGCCTCCAGGCTTTCCTCATGCGGGCTATCCTCGTCCCCAGGGCCCTTACTACTGTTCAGTAGGCGCCAGAAATGCCTATGGCCGTGCCATGGTTGATGAGCATCTGGATCTTTGTCTGGAAGCGGGTCTTAACGTTGAAGGTATCAACGCTGAAGTGGCCGCTGGTCAGTGGGAGTTTCAGGTATTTGCTAAAAGTGGAAAAAGAGCTGGTGATGAAACCTGGCTTGGTCGTTACTTATTGGAAAGAACTGCCGAAAAATATGGCATGGCTATCGAATGGCATCCGAAACCTCTCGGTGATACTGACTGGAATGGTTCCGGTATGCATGCCAATTTCTCCAATGGCCTGATGAGAGAGTCTGGCGATCAGGATGTCTTTACCAAGATCTGTGAAGAATTTGGAAAGAATATTGAACGTCACATCAGCGTTTATGGTGCCCATAATGATCAGCGTCTAACTGGTAAGCATGAGACTCAGTCTATTGACTCATTCAGTTATGGTGTCTCTGACCGTGGTGCTTCCATCCGTATTCCAATTGGTACAGTAGAAGATGGTTGGAAAGGTCGTCTGGAAGATCGTCGTCCTGCCTCCAATGCCTGTCCTTATGCTTGTGCAGCGGCAATTGTAAAAACTACTAAAGAGGCTCTCGCCTGATTTAGCTGGTTTTTTGCTTATGTAATTAAGGCCGGTTGGGTACTCCAACCGGCCTTTTTTATGCCTGTAGGGAATTCTCCCGAATTTATACTGATTCCAGTACTCATGGAGGTCAGGGGGTTGCTGGTATTTACCTGACAACAGATTTTGTGATCTCATGTTGTCAGATAAAGCAATTCAGTCCATGATCTGGACAATTGGAGAATAGCCCATGATCCGCAAAATACTTCTCATAGTAACTTTCCTCTACGCCAATGTTCTTCAGGCGCAACCTCCGCAGTTTCAGGTTCCCCAGCTTCCGGAGGGAAATGGGAAACAGCTCATCGAAATAGCCTGCTATAGCTGTCACAGTTCCCTCAATATTGTGCGATCTGCAGGATACGACACAGCCGATGAATGGAAGCATGTTTTCTCTGCCATGGTGAGTTTGTCAGAAGCACAGTCAGCCACTATTGCTGACTATCTGGCAGAGCATTTCCCTGCGGACGAGACACAGCGACCAACACTGATTGCCGGTGACACACAAATTAATATCAGGGAATGGATGGTGCCAACATTGGGGCAGCGTGCCAGGGATCCCATTGAAGCGCCTGATGGCTCCATCTGGTGGACTGGCATGTGGGCCAGCCTGGTGGGAAGACTCGATCCGGTTACCGGAGAAATGAATGAGTACAAGCTGCCTCTGGCAGCCAGGCCTCATAGTATTGTGCCTGATGAAGACGGCAATATATGGTACACCGGGAACAGTAACGGCACTATTGGCAGACTGGATCCGGACACGGGTTTGATAACTGAATATCCAACACAAGCCCGAGATCCTCATTCAGCGGCGTTTCACCCCAATGGAAATTTGTATTTCACGGCGCAGGGGGCGGGTATGCTGGGTCGCCTTGATCCCCAAAGCGGGGAGTTAACAGAGGTGGCGTCAGAACCGCGCCCCTATGGTATCCAGGTAGCAGCAAACGGCACCGTCTGGGTTGCCTTTAACGGCACCAATAAGATTGGCGCTCTGGATCCGGAATCCATGGAAGTGCGTTATTACGATATCCCTAATGAAGCATCAAGGATCAGAAGGCTTGGCCTGGACAGCAAGGGAGTGGTCTGGTTTGTCAATTCCACACAAGGAAAAATCGGCCGTCTTGATCCGGCTACTGGCGCTATCCAACAGTGGGATTCGCCCAGTGGCTCAACCTCTCATCCCTATGCTCTGGCCGTTATCGATGACAAGATCTGGTACAACGAATCCGGTATGCGACCAGATGCTCTGGTGCGTTTTGATCCGGAAACTGAAGGCTTTCAGAGCTGGGCAATACCCTCAGGTGTCGGTATTGTCAGAAATATGTGGGTGACCCGGGAAGGTAACCTTCTGATTCATCAGAGCAGCTCCAACAGAATTGGTCTGGTTGAAATTCAGTAGTCCTTATTAGCTTTAAAGATCAGGGTTTTGCGCCATTATTTGCTGGAACTGTCCGGAGAGAGCAAGAGAAGGATTTAATTCCAGTGCGCGGCGCATTAAAGGGATGGCCTCAGCCACCTGTCCGTTATTCACATAAAAAACTGCCTGATTAGCCATGACGGGTGCGAATTCACCAAAATACTCGAGATACTTGTCAAAATAGTAAGTGGTCATTCCATAGTCCTGTAAATTAATCGACATACTATGGAGCATATTGTAGTTATTCGGGTGCTGGCTCAAAGAGGATTCGGGATTCATTTTGATCGAATCATATAGTTGTCTGTATTTTTCAATATTCCCTGCTCTTTGATAAATATCCATCAGGTAGAATTCACTGAAATAGGAACCGTCCATCTGGGATTCGGCCATTTTCAATGCCCAGTATTCGGCCTGTTCGAAGTTCCCTTGTAGTAAAAAGTTCTCTGCTGACATGAGTTGGTGGGCTAAAGCGTCAGGCCAGTACTCTACAACGTCATTAATTATATATTGACTGAATTGCCCTTGATTTTGATTTTTTACAGCTTCATGAACACTTCTCGTTGCGGTAATGTAAACTTGGCTAAAAATAGGATTAATTGGCTCCCAGACAGTATCAACTTTTTGTTCTTTTATAATTGTGTTCAGGGTATGCATATCCCTGAGCCAGAGCAGATCATTTACTGTGAAGAAGATAAAGACCACTGAGCCCAAAGCAATGGTCAGTTTGCTAAACCATGGCTTTAGGGAAACATAAATAGTATTGGACTCAATGTCTTCAGAGCCTCTTATTACCAGTGCCAGAAAGAAAGGCATGATCGTCAGTGGTACCGGTAGTTGGTAAGGGAAGCTTAATTGGGAATTGAACATGCTGCCGGTGACAGCAATGATCAGTAGTGCAAACAAGGGTCTTTTAAAGCCTTCGCTCCTCAGAATTAATTTATAAATAAGGGCGCACATGGCCACAATTACCACAAGCAATAGAAAAAGCCCAACGAAGCCCAGCTCTACGGCAAGCTCAATGACATCGTTATGCACTCGTTGCACACCAAGTATCTTGTAATGCAGGTACTTACCATTATTGGCTGCCTCAAAAAAATTGCCCAGACCCGTGCCGAATAAAGGGTAATCCTTGATGATTTCGATGGCGCTAGTCCATATTAAATAGCGCTCGCCGCCAGTATCAACGGCATTGGCATTAATATTTTCCACTATTGACGAGAGTTCATAAAGTGCGACTTCCCAGAAAGGGTTGAAGCCTTCGCTGTTTAAATTAATCAACAGGAAAAATGTGGCAAGCGCTGCCAGTGCAGCTTTGGTTTTGCCCTTGTGCCAAAAAAGCCATTGGCTTCTTCGCGTTCTGTCGGCCAAAACAAAAACAATGATTAAAGCAGCTTCAAATGAGCAGGCCATCCAGACTGCCCGGGTACGTGTATAGAAAGCATAAGTCAGCAACAGGCACAGGCAAAAGGCGTAGTACCAGGTTTTTTCTGTGGACAGTCTTTCCCTGAATAGAAAAAAGAGAGGTAAAAAGGCGGTCAACACCATTACCTGTCCCGCCATATTACCGTTACCAAAGGTCGAGGAAGGTGGAGAGGTTTGGGGAATGCCATTAAAGTTAAACAGGTACTGGCTTATTCCAATGCAGGCAGTAATCAGTCCGCCGAGAATAACCAGGTTAATCACAGTATCGATATTTTTTTCGGTCTGTGAAATGTTTATCCCAAGCAGAAACATGGCAAATCCTACGTACCATTTATTCCACTTATAAACCCAGAAGTCGGGATTATTGGCCCAGAGAATTGACAAGGTCCCCGCGACAAAGAGCAGGCCTAAGCAAATTCGTGCCGGAGAAAAGGTAAGAGTGACGTCAGTCTGTTTTTTCTGCAACCAGAACCACAAAAGCAATAAACCGGAAATATAGATCTGGGAGGCGTAGGACTTTAACTCCATTGGCGTTGCCACAGGAGGGTAAGTCCAGGCGCCAATAAGACAAATTATTGGAATAATTACGGCAATCCAGAACGCAGGAATTTCCGGCTTTCTTCGGACAATTACACTTGCCGCTGCAGGAGTTGTCCTGCCTGAATTACCGACATTGTGTCTTTTTGATTTCTTTTGCTTTTTGGCCATTAGTTGAATGACATCCTGCCGCCTGGTTGAGGAGGGCAATTATAGCCTTTGATCCCATGCCACGCATGCTGAATCTTTTACAATTATTAGACATCCTGAGGAAAGGCTTTTATTCTCTGCCTGCAAAAACTTTAAAACAGGTTGATTAACCAGGTATACAGATTGGCCTTTATCTGGTTGGCTTACGGCTAGGAGAATAATAATGAAGTACAAGATGTATCAAAGGGTAGTCATGTTGCTTTTGTCTGTCATGGTTTCCACGGGCGTGATGGCCCAGAGTGCGGCGGAAAGAAGGGAGCAATTAAGTCGAATGATTCCTCAGCATCCTGGTCAGCTGGGTGCTCTCGCACCGGAAAACCTGGCCATGGAGCGTCCGGCGCCTGCTTTTGATCTCACTGGAACCTGGTTTGTAGACCTCAGTGAAGGTTTTTCCAACTTCATGTATGGCCCTCCCTATCCTGAATTTATTGGTCAGGCAAAGCTGGATTTTGAAGAAGGCCAGCGCGCCAGGGCTGAGGGCCGCCCTTTTCGGGATGCTATCGGTCAGTGTTTCCCGGCCGGGATCCCCATGATAATGACCCGTGTTTGGCCTATTGCCATGGTGCAGTTGCCCACGGTGATTTATATGGTGTCAAACTTTAATAACAGCTTCAGGCAAATATTCCTTGATGGGCGGGATTATTCGGATCCTGATCTCATTATTTATTCCTACAATGGTGAATCGATTGGCCATTGGGAAGGTGATGAACTTGTGGTGAATTCTCGTTATATTGAAACCTACAATCATTTTATTGATACCGGCATCCCGATTTCTGAAGATTTTCGTATGCAGGAAAGGATGCGACTTCTGGAAAATGGTGAAGTACTGGAAATTGAACATATCATGACAGACCCTAATGGCTGGGAAGGGGAATGGCGCAATACCAAACGCTGGTTAAGGGTTGATTACACAGATATTGGCGAGGTTGAATGTTTGCCGGATCTTAATGACAATCTGCCGAGCACGCAGGCGGGTCAGGATGGATTGACAAGATAAGCCATTACTCGAAAAAGAATCATTTAAAAAAATATTTTGCATCAGGAACAGAAAATGAAATCATTTAAATTTTTAAATAAAGTAATGTACTCCAGCGCTGCTGCTCTGGCTTTGCTAGCTGTGCCCGTGATAGCTCATCACTCCACCGCGGCTTTCGATAGCGAGACTGTGGTAAGGATCGAAGGTGAGGTGACCCAGGTCAGGTGGATAAATCCCCATGCCTCTTTCAAGCTTGAAGGTACGGTTGAAGGCGCGCCAGATGGCCTTTGGACAATAGAAATGACAGCTCCCAATGTCCTCATTAACCAGGGTTGGAGGCGCAGTTCTGTTAGTCCTGGCGATAAGGTCACAGTATTCGCCAACCCGCTGCGAAATGCGATTACCCTCAATGATGGCAGTCAGGGTGGTTTGTATGTTGGTGTCATTTTGCAAGATGGATCAACGCTGGGTCGCACCGACGGTGAGGGTGAGGGGTCCAACAGATAGCAAGACAATTGATACCTGTTAAATCCAGGACATAAAAAAAGCGCCACAATTGTGGCGCTTTTTTTTCGAGCTTGTTTTAACCAGAGAACCTAGTTCTGGCTAACAAACTCTGGGTAGGCTTCCATACCGCATTCGGCAAGGTCAACACCTTCGTACTCTTCTTCTTCAGAGACCCGGATACCCATGATTGCCTTGATAATAAACCAGGTAATCAGGCTGGTAACAAAGACCCAGACAAAGATAGTAAGGATTCCAACCAGCTGGCCGCCGACTGAGGCTCCACCTGTCACACACACTACCATGACGCCAAAAATACCTACGGTGCCGTGGACAGATAATGCACCAACCGGGTCATCGATCTTGATCTTGTCAAAGAACAGGATGCTGAAGACTACGATCACGCCGCCCACCATGCCAACCAGAGTAGACATCAAAGGACTAGGAGAAGCCGGATCAGCAGTGATGGCAACCAGACCAGCCAGAGCGCCATTAAGAACCATGGAAAGATCAGCTTTGCCGAACAGAATGCGGGCAACGATCAGGGCGCCAATCAGGCCGCCAGCTGCTGCAGCATTTGTGTTCAGGAAGACGTTAGCAACTTCGTTAGCTACACCGATACCACCCAGTTTCAGAGTTGATCCGCCGTTGAAGCCAAACCATCCCATCCAGAGGATGAAAGTACCCAGAGTAGCCAATGGCAGGTTTGCACCAGGGATTGGGTGAACAGAACCGTCAGCGCCATATTTGCCTTTACGTGGACCAAGCAATAGCACACCAGCCAGAGCTGCAGCAGCGCCAGCCAGATGCACAATGCCTGAACCGGCATAGTCGGCATAATCCAGTGCATAAATACCAAATACAGAATCGCCGTTCCAGGTCCAGCTACCTTCCATTGGGTAGATCAAACCGGTCATGACAATGGCAAATGCCAGAAATGCCCAGAGTTTCATGCGTTCAGCAACTGCACCTGACACAATCGACATGGCTGTAGCAACAAACACAACCTGGAAGAAAAAGTCAGAGGCACCTGCATACTCACCCATGTCTGCGAATCCGGCTTCGTTGGAAGCTTCGAGGATTGCAGCAACGGCAGCATCATCCATTTGTGCAACAGTTGTTACTCCACTAAGGAAATAACCACCGTCATACATGATCTCGTAACCGCAGATCAGATACATGGTGCAGGCAATGGCAAACAATGCCACATTCTTGGTTAGGATTTCTGTGGTGTTCTTGGCGCGGACCAGACCAGCTTCAAGCATAGCGAATCCGGCAGCCATCCACATAACGAGAGCACCCGATACCAGAAAGTAAAAGGTGTCCATTGCGTACTGTAGTTCAAAAATTTCATTTTGCATACTTAGCCCTCCTGAAAGCTCAGTATAATTCTTCTAATTAAATTAGATGGCGTCATCGCCGGTTTCACCGGTTCGAATGCGGATTGCTTCTTCTATAGTAGAAACAAAAATCTTGCCGTCTCCGATTTTGCCAGTGTTGGCAGCCTTCGAAATTGTTTCGATAGTCTGTTCAAGAGCGCTGTCTTTCACTACTACTTCCACTTTTAACTTGGGGAGGAAATCAACTACATATTCCGCACCTCGATAAAGCTCAGTGTGGCCTTTCTGGCGTCCAAATCCTTTCACTTCAGTAACGGTAATTCCCTGAACTCCAATTTCTGACAGGGCCTCCCTGACGTCATCAAGCTTGAATGGCTTGATAATCGCATTGATCATTTTCATTTGATTCTCCTAGTACATCGTTCGGGCTATTTACCTGA
>Ga0181557_1002197_pt1 | contig 20606 bp, 17 predicted proteins | sample 011ome_23_FD_148632 | JGI IMG/M metagenome (GOLD analysis project Ga0181557, IMG submission 148632) | Coastal salt marsh microbial communities from the Groves Creek Marsh, Skidaway Island, Georgia - 011506CT metaG (spades assembly) | ecosystem: Environmental > Aquatic > Marine > Intertidal zone...
CCGATCTGGCTACTGGAAAAAGTGAAAAATTAATTCTAAAATTAAACACCCCTGATCAGAAAAAGACAGAATGTGGCAAAGTTTTTAATTTCTTCCGCAAAGTATTAGATCTTCCCGTGATCGATGATAACGGCCACCCCCAAAGCTCCAATGTATCTGATCAACCTGTTCAGGCTTCGCCCGAAAAGGAAGCCACTGATATGTTTCCTCCAACCGACGGAAAGCTTCCTGATCAACCGAGGGGAGCCCAGTAAGGCGACTACCTACGAAATAAATCTTTAGCCTCTACCTTGGTCAGAGTGCCCAATTTTTCTAGTTTAGTAAGATCAATTTTAGTGGAGTCACCCACAATGGAGAAAAGAATAGGTCTCGGCTTAATCTTTTCGGAATAAAAATTTTCAAAATCTTTAATTCCCAAAGATTGTAATTTTTGGTAACGCGTTTCCCGAGGGTCCATCTCAAGGCCCATCCCATCTACATCATAAACAAACCCTGGTATGGCCCGGGATGCGACAGGATTGGTTCGGTAGGTACTAAGCAGCGATGTTTGAGCAGAAGACCATCGATTCTGGCTCAGGGGCATGTCCTTTAAGAGGGCGATAAACGCATGAACAGCATCCAGTGTTTTATCTGCTTGGCAACCGATAGATCCGACGAGAACATTTTCTTCATTCTGCCTCGAAGGGGTAAAGAACCTAGCCCAGGCAGAGTAAGCCAGGGCTCTTGCTTCCCGTAGTTCCTGAAAAACCAACCCCGCCATACCTCCTCCAAAATATTCATTAAATAACTGAACCGAGGGAGTGATGGATTCATCAAGCAAGCCTGAAGAAAACTCCAGCCTTACTTGAGCCTGTGCCATCTCCTTGTGCAAAAAGTACACTTGGTTGCCGGGAGGGTTAATCGAGCGATCTGGCTCGATCGCTTCTGGGTGATGCTTGGGCTCTTTGCCGATAAATGAACCTTGGAGCATGGATACAATATCTTTGGGTGGTCTTGGGCCGAAATAGAGAACAGTACGAGGGGAGCAAACGGCTTGCTTAAGAACCTCCGTAAGGGCGGAGACAGTGGATTGATGGAGTTCATCATCTGAAGACCTTTTTAAATAGCGTGAGTTTTCACTGTACCGGTGAAAGTGAGCCAAGGCATGGGTAAGAGAGTTGGGGTCTTTTTGCTCATCATCCCGTTCCGAAAGAATGATACTTTTTGTCTGGTTCCATATTTCATCCGTTGAGTTGGGGTGAAGAAGGTGATCTTCGGTCAACTGAAGGGAAGACTCAAAATATTCGTCTAATCCATTGATGGAAAAGTTAGAAAAATGTTCCTGAATCCCAAAAGCAAAGTCGGTACCCAAGCGGTACCACTCAACTTTCAGTTGTTCGGAATCCATCGGTCCTGCACCTGCACGATCCAGCATTCTTTTGGCAAAAGAAAGAAGAGGCTGGTGATCAAAGCCCATTTCCATTCGAACCTCGAGGTTGAACAAGTCGTTGAGCGGATTAAACGCGTGGATTAGCCGCACTCCAGGAGAAATATTATGGAGAGAAAAGTCCTTCTTTTCCTCAAGGAATTTGGGCTGCAAAGGATCAAATGGTAATTCTTTGATCTCCTGCATGAAAGCAGATTCTTTATTGGGATCAATGGATAGGGGGTCAATGGGTGGCTTCTCGATGGAGGGGAGGTCGTGCTGGGCATCAATTCGGAACCCTACCACATAATCCTGACCGTAATATTTTTGAGCAATTCGTGAGACATCCTCCTTGGTTACCTTTTCCAATTCAGCGATTTCATTACGAGTTACATCCCAGTCCACAAAAGCGAGGAAGGTGTCCCTGAGGAGTTCCACACGCTTATCATTTCTCTCATAATTTTCCTTTTGCCGCTTTTTAAAGTCATTGATCACCGCGTTGAGAATCCAAGGATCAAAGTCTCCGTTTTTAATCCGTTCAATTTGCTTGAGCAAGAGCTCTTCCACTTCTTTCAATGATTGATCTTTTTTGGGAACTCCATAAAGGAAGTGAGCCCCATAATCATTCATGTTTTGAGGGTAACAACCAGCGGATCTAACTTTTTGCTTATCCACCAGGTCAAGGTTGATCAGGCCGGCCACTGAATTATCGAGAATCATATCGATCAGGCGAAGGGCAGGGTAATCTTGGTGGTGTCGGGGGGCCGTACGAAACGCAATGACAACCTGCTCTTCTCCCAGATATTCTACCTGTACAAATTCACGGCCCTTGAGGGGTAATTCTTCCCATTTCGGTTCGGGACGCAAAGAAGAGGGGTTCTTCCACGCCGAAAAATATTTCTCGATGATTTCAAAAGTTTGATCCGGATCTAAATCCCCGGATAAACAGATGGCCATATTTTCAGGAACATAGTGAGTGGCATAAAAATCCTCGATGGCATAGATGGATGGGTTTTTGAGGTGTTCCACTGTACCGAGCGTAGATTGCTGGCCATAAGGATGGACTTTAAAAAGGAGATTGTTGACCGCACGATAGATGAGACGGTGCTTATTATCAATCGCCCGGTTTTTTTCTTCATAAACGGTTTCTAGTTCAGTGTGAAAAAGACGAAAAACGGGCTGGGCAAAGCGTTCGCTTTCCATTTTGGCCCAATGCTCAAGGCGATTGGCGGGCAAATTTACTTTGTATACAGTCTCTTCATGCCAGGTGTGAGCATTTAATCCTTTTGCGCCCATATCGCTGTATGCCCGGTCCATCTCATTTGGTATCGCAAAGGAAGAGGCTTCGATGGAAAGATCGTTTATTTCCTGGTAAATTTCTCTTCTTTTGGATTCATTTTGTTCCGCAGCTCTTTTTTCATAGAGGTCACTGATTTTGGTAAGCAGGGGAGCTTCAGCGTTGTAATCCTCAGTTCCAAAAGATTGGGTTCCTTTAAAAAGTAGGTGCTCCAAATAATGAGCTAAGCCGGTGTTGGTGGAAGGATCGTGCTTGCTTCCTGCCCTGGTTACTATTTCGGCATGAAATCTGGGTTCTTCAGCATTAGGGCTAAGGTAAACGGTTAATCCGTTGTCTAAGGTTTTTTGCAAAACTTGCATAGTGGATGACTGTGTTGGAGTGGAAAGAGCAGGGGGAGAAGACGGTTCGCAAGCGGTCAGTGCGAGCAAGCTGGTTACAAGAACTTTTGACTGATGCAGTATTGACTTCATGAAAACATGGGGAAGGTTGTTAAATATAAATTCAGTCTTAAGATCACTATTTTATAAACAATGAAATTCAAATTTTACGAATACGAAAAATGTTCAACTTGTGTAAATGCCAGGAAGTGGATGGAAGCAAAAGGAATTGTTTATGAGAGAATAGCAATCCGTAAACAACCTCCGCAGAAAAAAGAACTGGAACAATTATTACACCACCATGGCGGGAATGTAAAAAAGTTGTTCAATACTTCTGGTTTGGATTATCGAAATATGAAAATTAAAGACAGCTTGCCCCATTTAACCGAAGAGAAAGCACTGGGTCTTTTGCATGCAAATGGAAACCTAATTAAGAGACCTGTGCTGATTGGAGAAGAGATCGTGCTCCAGGGATTTAAGCCTGATGTCTGGGAAAAGGCATTCGGGCTCAAAGAATAATTTCATTCTCAATTTCCATATGTGATTGTCTGTAAGTAGGCATTTTCATATCGTGGAGTCGCTTATTTAAAGAGATGAAATTATTACCTGAAATTTGGAATGAGTTTGTGAACGCAGGCAAGGTGGATGATGTCTGTGCCCTTTATGCCAAAAGTGCCCGTTTGCTGGCTACTTTTTCTACCTTGCCAGTCGATGATGAGAAAGGAATCCGCGATTATTTTAGTGGCTTCACTTCACGCCCCGGAGCTGGAGTTTCATTTGATTCTGAAGGAGCCAGAAGGCAGGAGCTTGGTAACAAGATAGCCCTTTTTACAGGAACCTACACATTTTTTCACGGGGAGGGTCCCAGCCGCCAAGAATTTCCCGCAAGGTACTCTTTTTTGGTGGATGAGACGGGGGATCCAAAAATTCTGCACCATCATTCATCCTTGGTTCCTTCAAGTTGAATCCTCCTTGTTTATTTATTCATTTATAACCCTTAACTAAAAGCCTTATGCTCTCTCCGAAACAAACACTGGACACCTATTATTTGGAAGCCCGCCGTGATTTACTGGAAGTAGCCGCTTTGCTTGATCGTTATGATGAAGCGGTCAAACGGTCCGGAGAAAAGACGGACAACGATATAAGGGTGGATGCTTTGAGAAATGCGATGCATACCCTTTCACAAAGTGATCACCCCAAAGCCAACCGGACGGAGCAATTGCTCGAACAGTTCTCTTTGGTAAACTAATTTCCTCATGCAAATCATTCAGCCTCATTATCACGCGATTGCCCGCACTGCTCAGGACTATGAGCGTATGGCGATGTCGGGTGTGGTAGCGGTTTGTGAACCTGCCTTTTGGGCAGGTTTTGATCGCAGACACCCAGAGACCTTTCTCGATTACTTTGCCCAGATATCCGAATTTGAACCGACCCGTGCGGCCGAGTTTGGGATTCGGCATTTTTGCTGGGTGGCGGTGAATCCCAAGGAAGCAGAAAATGTGGAGCTCACCAACGAAGTTCTTAGCCAAATGCCTGAATTCCTTGATAAACCAAACTGCCTCGGAGTTGGGGAGACGGGTCTGCATAAATCCACAGCAAATGAAATTGCTGGGTTGGAAGCCCATGTCGACTTGGCAATGAAGCACGATCAGTTGGTGCTCATTCACACCCCTCATTTATCTGATAAAGCACATGGCACAAAAACGGTGTTGGAGGTGCTGGCAGGTATGGATGTAAACCCAGACCGGATATGGATTGACCATGTGGAAGAGCAAACAATCGAATGGGTATTGGATGCGGGATACTGGGCGGGGATGACACTTTATCCTGTAACCAAGTGCAGCCCGCGTCGGGCGGTCGACATTCTGGAGAAGTACTCCAGGGAGCGCTTATTGGTCAATTCCTCCGCAGACTGGGGGCCAAGCGACCCTTTCACCTTACAGGAGTGCATTGTCGATTTCCGCAAGAGAGGTCACAGTTTACAAGAGGCAGTGGAAATTTTTCACAACAACCCATGCCGTTTTCTTGGGCAAAATCCCAAATGGGATATTAAACCAATCCAAATTACCGAAGGGTAAACTTTCATTCACCAAGCAGACATGGCCCTTAGGTTGTACGATACCCTGACCCGGGAGGTACAGGAGGTTTACGGAATGAACGGAGATTCGGTACGCTTTTATTGCTGTGGGCCGACAGTTTATGGTCCTGCACATGTGGGAAACTTTAGAACCTTTGTTTTACAGGATGTATTCAGGCGAACCTTAGAGACGAGCGGATATAAGACCTACCACGTAAGAAACCTAACCGATGTGGACGATAAAACGATTCGTGAGTCTCAGGCACAAGGGGTAAGCCTAGCTGAGTTTACGGATCGATGGACAAAATATTTTGAAAAGGACTGTAAGTCTTTGAATTTGTTGCCTCCCCATGCCCAACCCTCCGCGGTGGGCCATGTGCCCGAGCAGATCGAATTGATTCAACGGTTGATCGATGCGGGAAAAGCTTACCAGGGGCCGGATGGCTCAGTTTATTTTAAGGTAGATGCTTTTCCGGAGTACGGTGCGTTATCGAGGCTCGCGGATCGTGAAATTACTACTTCTTCTGCACAAAGGGAAACTTCCGATGAATACGACCGGGACTCAGCTGCCGATTTTGCCCTTTGGAAAGCACGACGACCGGAGGACGGGGATAATTACTGGTCATCCCCGTGGGGAGAGGGCAGGCCGGGATGGCATATCGAGTGCAGTGCCATTTGTATGAAACACCTTGGGGAAAGTTTTGACCTGCATTCCGGAGGGGTTGACCTGGTTTTCCCTCACCATGAAAATGAGATCGCTCAGGTGGAAGCGGTTACTCATAAAACTTTTGCCCGTCATTGGTTCCACATTGCCCATCTCATGGTGGAGGGCACAAAGATGAGCAAGTCTCTCGGAAATCTCTATACATTGGCGGATTTGCAGGAGAAAGGGTATGATGCTCAGACGGTGCGATATGTCCTTCTCTCGGGGAGTTATCGGCAGCCTCTCAATTTCACATTTGATTCCCTCAAGGCTGCTCAAAAAGCGTTAAAGAAACTGCGTGAATTTTCCAAAAGAATCGAGTGTCCAAGCGAGCGGTGTTACTCGGCTGAATCTGCAAGTTTCGGCCCGTTTACCGAGGTGCAAAAAGCCATACTGAACGACCTCAATACCGCGGATGCACTGGGTAAATTGTTTGGGCTAATCAAAGAAATTTCCGAGTCTCTGTCTCAAGGGCAGATTGATCGAACTGGTCAGGAAATGATAGAGCTTCAATCCGGGTTTGCTGCGGTTTTACACCTTTTTGGATTCAGCTTTACTGAGCGTAAACCAGAGGAAGTGCCAAAAGAAGTGGTTTCATTGGCTGATCTCAGGTGGGAAGCGAAATCTTCCAAAAATTGGGCGGAAGCCGATCGTCTACGGGATGAAATAAAAAAATCCGGATGGTTGATCAAAGATACCAAAGACTCTTACGAATTAGAAAAAGTTTCCTAATCTAATTGGCGGGGAAATCGCCTTTCCATTTCCTTTGCTTTCCCCAGCTCTATTAAAAACAAATTTGGAACAGGTCTTTTGCAACCCTGAGAAACTTTTTCAGCTGGCCCAGTGAGTGTTGTTCCACCAGATCATCCACATGGATCCGGTTTCAGTAATTGTGGAAAAAAGACAATAATTGGTAAGGTTCGGTCAAGGGTGTGTATTCCCAGAAAACCTGAAAATATTTATACTTAAAAAGTGCTGTAGGTTTTGATGGAACATACCTTCCACATCCCGAGCAGCGAAGATTCATTATAGATTTAAAATAAAATGCAGCCACAAACCAAACAAGAGCTCCTACAATGATACTGACAAAGCATCGATCAAACTCTTGAGTAGTTTTGCATATTTAAAAAATAAAAAACCGATGAGCCAAATTACTCTTAAGACAGTTGGAAACCGCCTATCAAAATGGGGAGAAGGACCCATCTATTGGGGGAACCATCTTTATTATGTCGATATTGAAGGACATGCCCTGATAAAGCTAAACCCCAATACTGGGGAGGAACATTCCTGGGATGTGGGTGAAAGAATTGGGACCGTGGTGCCATCTTTATCAGAGGATCTTATCTGTGCAGGAGATTCTGGAATCTATCGACTGAACCCTCTCACAGGACAAAAATCAATCCTTGCAGATCCAGAAGCAGATAAAAGGCCCGACAATCGATTCAATGATGGAAAATGCGATCCTGCTGGTAGATTTTGGGCCGGCACCATCAGCACAGTTAAGAAACAGGGAGATGCCAATCTTTATCAGTTGGATACCGATGGGGGAATCAGTGTGAAAATACCAGGTGTGACCAATTCCAATGGTATCTGCTGGGATGAGGCTCAACAAACTATGTATTACATCGATACTCCCAGCCAAAAAGTGATGGCTTATGATTATGTACGCTCGAGTGGAGATATTTCGAATGCTCGTGTAGCAGTTGATTTTACAGGTTTCGACGTTCAGGGGTCCCCCGACGGAATGACGATCGATTCAGAGGGTTTGCTTTGGGTGGCCATGTGTCATGGCGGTGCCGTGCTTTGTCTTAACCCAGAGGATGGTAAACTTATCCGAAAAATTGATTTCCCCTGCGTGGAAACAACTGCTTGTACCTTTGGGGGAGATCATTTTGACCGGCTGTTTGTGACCACAGGCGTTCATAAAACTTTGAAAGAGCCCGATGCAGGTTCTGTGTTTGTGGTCGATGGATTAGAGGTGCAGGGTCTTCCCGCCTATCCATATCTTGGTGATACCTAATAATTTTGATATATGGAATCTATTTGAAATATCAAATTATTCATCCTAATAAACTTTCATAATGTCATATTCATTGGAAAATAAAGTTTCATTAATCACGGGAAGCACCCGGGGGTTGGGCCTGGGAATAGGGGAGTGCCTGGCTGATGGTGGTTCAAAAATAGCTTTAAACTATTACGGCAACCGGGAAGTGGCAGAGAAAGCCCGGGAAACATTACAGGCTAAGGGTGCTCATGTTATGCTAATCCGGGCAGATGTGACCGACCCATCCCAAGTCTCTGCAATGGTTGAAGCAGTTGAGGAAAAGTGGGGATCCGTGGATATTCTTGTGCCGAATGCGACGGGTCCACAGCCCCAAAAACCGATTGAAGAATACGATGTCGATTTTTACCGGGAAATGTACAATTTTTTTGTTCTAAGCCCGTTTTTGCTGGCTCAGTCAGCACTGCCTGGGATGAAGAAAAGAAAATGGGGTCGAATCATTAACATTACCAGCGAAGTCTTTCATGCATCCGTTCCCCAATTTACCGCCTATGTCGCAGCCAAGGGAGGACAAATTGGGTGGAGCCGTAGTTTGGCGGTAGAATTGGCATCCACAGGAATTACTGTCAACACTGTTGCTCCTGGATGGATTCCTACTGACCGTCATATCAATGATCCCCAGGAGGATAAGGATGCTTATTTAAACACCATTCCTATGGGGAGGTGGGGAACTGCGGAAGATGTTGGGTCTGCGGTCAGGTTTTTTGCCTCTGATGAGGCAGGGTTTATCACCGGTCAAACCCTCTGTGTCAATGGTGGCCGTACACCGTGGTAACACTTCCATTTATTTACACCCAGTCACACCAAATTTTAATGATTATGAAAATAGCCCTATTACTCCCTATCGTTAGTATTTCCCTTTCCTTTTTTACTGGATGTGGGGGAGGAAACCATTCGAATGAGGCAGACGGCCCAGATGCCCCGACCTTTGCCTATGTAACCAACGGAATTGATCCTTTTTGGGATTTGTGTGCCGCTGGGGTACGGATAGCAGAAAAAGAGTTTGGGGTTCGTTGCGAGGTCTTAATGCCACCAAAGGGTGTGGTCGACCAAAAGAGAATGATGGAGGCACTTTTGGCAAAGGGAATCGATGGGGTGGCAGTCAGTCCGATTGATGCTGATAACCAAACACCCTTTCTCAATGAAGTGGCGGCCAATACAATTTTAATCACTCAGGATGCGGATGCTCCTAAAAGCGACCGCTTATGTTACATTGGCACAAATAATTATAAAGCTGGCCGGGCACTTGGAGGGCTTGTAAAAGCAGCCATCCCAGAAGGAGGTGAGGTAATGATCTTTGTTGGCCGTCTTGAGCAACTCAATGCACGACAGCGCAGGCAAGGGGTGATTGATGAGTTATTAAACCGCCCGATGCAGGAACTTGATCAGGTTAAGTTTGACCCCGTGGATGCGGCCAACTTAAGCAGCGAGTCTTCCCCCTATACAATTTTGGACACAAGGACGGATAATTTCGACAAAGCTAAAGCCAAAAGCAATGCCGAAGATTCGATGACCAAATACAAAGATTTAAAATGTATGGTTGGGTTATTTGCCTACAACCCGCCCGCCTGCATCGATGCGATTAAGGAAGCAAACAAACTTGGCCAAATAAAGGTCTGTGGCTTTGACGAGCAGGATGCGTTGCTCCAGGCAATTGCAGAAGGCCATGCCCATGGAACCATAAGTCAGCAGCCTTGGGAGTATGGATATGAATCCATTAAAATGCTCAAATCAATACACGAAGGAAACCCTGCACCCACCAAGTATTTTGAATTGCCATTCCTGGTGGTCGACCAATCAAACATTGATACTTTCTGGGCAAAAAAGAAGGAAATGGCTGATTTGGGTAAGCAAAATTAGGGATGACTGAGAGCATTCCTCCGGTGCTCGAAGTTTCGGGCCTCAGAAAAAGTTTCCCCGGCGTTCTTGCACTTCGCGGAGTATCCCTAAAATTGGAAAAGGGCGAAGTTCTTGCCTTGATTGGAGAAAATGGTGCAGGCAAAAGCACGCTCATGAAAATACTTGCCGGCGTCCAGCCTGCAGATGAGGGAAAATTTTCTGTCGATGGTAAAGAGACTGCCTTCAAAAATGTAAACGATGCCATGGATAAGGGCATTGCCCTGATTCACCAGGAACTGAATTTGTGCGGCAATCTCGATCTTGCTTCAAATATTTTTCTGGGTAGGGAACCGACAAAGCATGGTCTTATTGACGAGGCACGAATGGCTGAGTTGACCAAGGAGTTCCTCTTGCAGGTGGGTCTCGATCTGCCGGTGGATACGCTTGCTGGATCCCTACCTATAGGAAAGCAGCAACTTGTAGAAATTGCCAAAGCGTTGTCGAGTAATGCACGGGTGTTGATCATGGATGAGCCTACCAGTAGCCTTTCGCAAAAAGAGACGGAGACACTTTTTGATGTGGTCACCCAATTGCGATCCCGTGGGATAAGTATTATTTATATTTCTCACCGGCTAGGAGAGGTCATTCGGTTGGCGGATCGTGTTACTGTTTTTCGTGATGGAGAAAATGCCGGAGACTTGGCGAAGGAAGAAATTAACCATGACAATATGGTTCGTCTTATGGTGGGCAGGGAGCTGAGCGAGTTTTACGATCGAAATACGCACGATGCTGGAAAGAAAGTACTTTCGCTGAAAAATGTTTGCTCCCCTGCTTATCCTCAGATCCCTGTGTCGCTTGATATACATGCTGGAGAAATTGTGGGAATTGCAGGCTTGGTCGGAGCAGGCAGAACGGAGCTTTTGCAGACTATTTTCGGTATTACGCCATCCCTGGAAGGCTCTTTGGAGATTGATGGATGCGATGCCAAAATAACGGATCCTAAAAAAGCTATCTCTGCAGGGATTGCTTTGGTTCCCGAAGATCGGAAACAACATGGACTAGTCCTGCCTATGTCTGTGCGTGAGAATTGTTCCTTACCATCGCTTGATAAAAAATCCACCCGAGGTTGGATTGATCAAAGTGCTGAGGTAGATGGAGCCCAACAAGCAATTGAATCTTTAAAGATTAAGACCCCCAGCCCTAAGCAGGTTGCCCAATTTCTTTCTGGTGGAAACCAGCAAAAAATCGTACTGGGGAAATGGCTGGCGATGAAGCCAAAGTTACTGATGCTCGATGAACCCACCCGTGGCATTGATATCGGTGCAAAACGTGAAATATATAAGCTCATGGAGAACCTGGCCGGACAAGGCATGGCGATTCTTTTTGTTTCCAGTGAGATGGAAGAAGTTTTAGGGATGGCGGATCGTGCCTATGTTATGCACGAAGGCAACATAGCAGGGGAGCTTTCGCGGGATCAATTATCAGAGGAATCAATCATGAACCTGGCCACTGGCAATCCCATGGCTGCTTAGTAAAATATCGATGAAAAAAAATATACTGGGAATTTTTATTCTTTTGGTCGCGATCTTTGTGATTACGGCGATGGTTAATCCGAAGTTTCTCAACGCGTATAACATGCAAAACCTGATCAAATGGTCGAGCTTGTACGCAGTGATGAGTATAGGTGTGGCCTTTGTCATAATAACGGGAGGAATTGACCTGTCCATAGGATCAGTGGTCGGTTTGGTGGCTGTGATTTTATCTGTTTGTTTAAAGCTCGAAGGGATGGACCCCTGGAGTGCGATCGGTGTTACCTTGGCCCTTTCCCTCATAATTGGTTTGATTCATGGCCTTTTAATCACCAAGGCAAAAGTGCAGCCTTTTGTGGTTACTTTGTGTGGGTTATTGGTCTACCGGAGTATGGGTAGGTGGATAACGGATAATCAATCCATCGGGCCCATGCCTATGGAGGGGGATGCCGGGTATATGAACCTCAAGCAAATTGAGGGGCTCGACTTTATCTTCAGTGGGAAAATTGCCCTAGGAACCTTCAATCTTCCCACGCCCTTCCTCTTTCTTTTGGTTTTATCAGTTGCTGCCGCAGTTTTTCTTAAAAAAACCATTTGGGGAAGATACCTTTTTGCCCTTGGTAATAATGAGGAGGGCACTCGGTATAGCGGGATCGATACCGACCGGATGAAAATTTTGGCCTATGTGCTCTGCTCTTTTTTTGCAGGAGTTGCGGGCATTCTTTTTGCTTTCGAGCTCGATTCAGTTCAACCGGCGCAGACAGGAGAATTTTATGAGCTCTATGCGATTGCCGCTGCAGTCTTGGGTGGATGCAGTTTGCGGGGTGGGGAAGGTTCTGTCTTGGGCGTGGTTATTGCCGCTGCGGTCATACGGTTGATTTACAATTCTATCAATATGGTGGGGATTTCGACTCATCTGGAGTTTGGTATCCTGGGACTTGTGATTTTGCTTGGGGTCATTGGGGATGAGTTTCTCAAGAAAAACATCCATCGAAAACAGGCGGCCAGTGTGCCCTAATTTTTCTGGTCCAAGTGCCCGAGGTCCCGGTCTGGACAAAGGATGTCACGAATTTTCTTCTTGAGCTCTTTTGCCTGAGGAAAGCCCTTGTCCTTTTTTCTGCACCAAATGAGGGAATTTCTTAGCCATACCTGAAAAAGCCCTGGAGTTTGAGCAGCCGGTTCCAAGGAGACTGCACTTACCTCGCCACTAAAAGTACTCAGGACTTCCTGAGCAATCCATGCGGATCGAAGCATCCATCCACAGGCAGGGCAGTAAAGGATCCGAATTTTGGTATGTTCATCTGGGTTGGGAGGGTTAGATTCATTCATGTTCGATTGGTAGATGATTTTCATACCCATCGGCAAGGTTGGATTCATTCCAGTTGCCAAGGGCAATGAGGTACTTTTGAAATGAAAGAATGAACTTTATTGGAATCGATGTAGGAACCTCATCTATCAAAGCCCTCCTGGTAAGCCCAACCGGAGAAGTCCTTGCCAGCAGTAATCCTCAGTATCCATTTCAAACACCAGCTCCTCTTTGGGCCGAAACCGATCCAGAAGTTTGGTGGCATGCAACCTGTGCTGCCTTGAAAGAATTACTTGAAGATCAAAAGCCGGAAAGTGTTGCAGGGGTTGGGTTAACCGGACAAATGCACGGGCTGGTTCTGCTGGACCAAGAAGGCCAACCATTGCGCCCTTGTATTATGTGGAATGATCAGCGCTCTTACAAAGAGTGCGATGAAATGACTGAAAGTATCGGGCAGTCAGAAGTTCTTCGTATCACTGGAAACCCAATTTTGGCTGGTTTTACCGCACCCAAATTACGCTGGGTGGAAAAAAATGAACCCGAAATTTTCTCGAAAATATCCAAGGTCCTGCTGCCCAAAGATTTTATTCGTTACCGGTTGACAGGAGAGTTTTTCTCAGATGTTTCTGATGCGTCCGGGACATCAATGCTCAATGTGGGCAAGAGGCAATGGTCTGATGAAATTCTTTCTGCCATGGGGTGGCCAAGAAATTGGTTACCAGAAGTAACGGAATCCACTATTGCTTCGGCAAAGATATCCCCTTCGGCAAGTGATCTTACCGGGTTAGTTGCGGGAACACCGGTAATCGCAGGTGGGGGGGATCAGGCGGCTCAAGCGGTTGGCTGCGGGATCGTAAACCAGGGAATGGTTTCGGCCACTCTTGGTACAAGCGGTGTGGTTTTTGCCCAAAGTGATGAATACCGGGTTGAGCCAGAAGGAAAGCTGCATGCCTTTTGTCACGCCGTGCCTGGCAAATGGCACTTGATGGGGGTGATGCTCTCTGCAGCTGGCTCCTTTCAATGGTTTAAAAATGAGTTGGGCAAGGAAGAGCAAAATCGGGAGGAAGCGGGGGAGGGCAATGCCTATGACTTTTTGACAGGAGCAGCTGCCGATGTCGCTCCTGGTTGTGAAGGTTTGGTTTTTCTTCCCTATCTCTCAGGCGAACGCACTCCCCACCCAGACCCGCATGCAAGGGGTGCATTTGTGGGCTTAACCCTTCGGCATGGTAAGCCCCACCTGACCCGGGCGGTTCTTGAAGGGGTCAGTTTTGGGCTGAAAGATTCCCTTTCACTGATGCAGTCCTTGGGAGTTCAACCAGAGAAGATTATTTTGTCTGGAGGTGGGGCAAAGTCTGGTCTTTGGAAACAAATGCTTGCTGATATTTTTGAAACGCCCTGCTCCTTGGTCAATGCTACGGAAGGGGCAGCCTATGGGGCGTCCTTGTTAGCTGCCGTTGGCTGCGGTTGTCATGCTACGGTGGAAGAAGCATCGAGGGTATGGATTAGGGAGACCGAGCAAGTGCAAGTAAGTTCAAACCTTACAAAATACCACAAAAACTACCAAGTTTATCAGGACCTTTATCCAGCACTTCAGAAGTCATATCATGATCTTTCAGGCGAATAAATAATGAAGGCTACAAGTACTGAAGCGGGTCAGGTTTATGAATCTGATCGTTCACTCGGTGAATACTTACTTTTTCATTATGGTTCCGAAAAACAGCAGCTTCCATGGGAAGATGGACCTAAAGATGCCCTTAATTTTGCCACCCGTAGTGTGCTGGAATTAGCTGATCGGAGTACACCCATTGAATCAGCCCTGGATCTTGGTTGTGCCGTGGGTAAGAGCAGTTTCGTCCTGGCTGCTTTTTCCAATAAAGTACTGGGTATCGATTATTCAAAATCTTTTATTGGTGCGGCCCGGACGATTCTCGAAAAAGGAAGGTTGGAATATCAATTTCATGAAGAGGGTGATCGATGGTCATCCGGTTGCGCCTTACTTAAAGAAGTACCAACTGGTCTTTCATTTGAAGTGGGGGATGCCTGTGATTTACCTCCAGATTTAGGTGCGTTCGATTTAGTCCATGCCGCAAACCTGCTTTGCAGGTTGCCTGATCCGATGGTCTTGCTCCACCGTCTTGCGGACCTCGTTCATCCTGGTGGCCAGTTGCTTTTAACCACTCCTCTCACTTGGTTGGAAGAGTTTACTCCGCGGGAAAAGTGGCTGGGGAATGGAGATTCTGCCGAGGCGATTCAAAACATCCTGCAGGAGTCTTTTGAATTGGAAGTGGAAAAGAATCTTCCCTTTCTTATCCGTGAACATCGCCGGAAATACCAATACTCTGTGGCCTTGGGTATGCGATGGAGAAGAAAAAATATTTGATGAAAAAAACTGAATTCATTGAATCAGTAGGATTTCAGGACAAGCCACCCGCTTCTTTGAGTGATCAGCTCCAGGCGTTGTGGTGGGCTAAAAAAGGGGATTGGGAGACGGCGCATGATCTTGCCCAGAATGCAAAAAGCATCCATGGGGATCGGGTACATGCGTACCTGCACCGGGTAGAGGGAGACCATGGGAATGCTTCCTACTGGTATACCCGTGCCCAAGAATCTTTCTTTGAGGGCAGTTTGGATCAGGAGTGGGAGTATTTGGTTGAGAAATACCTTTCTCAATGAGCAGAAAAACTCACTCACTCGAACAAGATTCGCTCATTCCCAGTGAATTGCAATGGGATTGGTTGACACCTGCCTGCTTGGTCGTCTTGAGTTTCATGAGCATCCTCTTTATTCATTCTGCCCAGGCATACGGCGGTGGAAACTACTGGAAAATGCAAATTTTGTGGTGCGTGATAGGGTTCACTCTCTACACAGTGGTTTCTTTGATCAATTACCAAATCTGGTTAAGGTATGCCCACTTCCTGTATTTTGCTGTTTTGATTGGTCTTCTTTTGGTTTTTGGCGGTCCGATGATCTACGGTGCTCGTAGATGGATAGATTTCGGATTGTTTAAGGTACAACCCTCGGAAATTGCTAAATGGACAACCATGATTTTCGGTGCCAGCTTGCTTGCCCGGTCAAAAGTTGGGGACATGCAGGATTCCTTCCGAGGAATTTTAAAAGTTGCTGCTTGTTTCTCTTTGCCAATGTTCTTGATTTTTTTACAGCCAGATTTAGGTTCAACCTTGGTATTTCCACCAATTGCATTTTCACTTTTGTACGTCGCCCGCATGCCAACTAAATTTTTTGTTTCCACGTTTGTCGTATTCGTGGTTTTGCTTGGCTTGTTGAGCTTCGATTTATTCCATTACTATCAATATAAACTAGAGAATCCAAAACCCTCGGATGCCGTGGTGGCTTTCGAGGATACTTCACTCCTCCCTCTCAAGGATTATCAACGCAAACGCATTCTTACCTTTGTTGCACCCGAAGTGGAAGACCCACATGGTGTCGGCTCAAATTGGAATCGCATCCAAGCACTTATTGCAGTCGCCACAGGTGGTGTCTCTGGTAAAGGGCTTGGGGAAGGAATGCAGGCTAAGCTCGGGTATTTACCAACCGCAGTTGCTCACAATGACTTCATTTTTGCTGTCATTGCAGAAGAGTCTGGGCTACTAGGTGGAGGCTTGGCAATTGTCATGCTCTGCCTCGTGGTCTTCGGTTGCCTTCGGGTGGCCGCAAAATCAGCGGATCGTTTCGGGTCTATGCTTGCTGTTGGTGTGTCTGTTCTTTTGATGACGCACATATTCATCAATATAGGAATGACCATCGGAATCACTCCCATAACTGGATTGCCCCTTCCATTTTTAAGTTATGGTGGTTCATTCATGGTGGTTTGCTTCCTGATGTTGGGCATGGTACAGAGCGTGTTTCGTCATCGAAACTCCGTGCTATGATTCAATTTCTTGCAGAGATTTTATTCGGATGGGTGAGGCCAGGGTTCTTCAACACTACCTATTATGGCCAGAAGAAATCGGCGAAAAGCCTCCTCTAAAAAAAATTCATTACACGAGCATCCAAACGATTCAGGTAAAGAATTACCTGAAAATGACTTAAGTTCCGCTCCCGTAGAAAAGCGTCCGATCTTAATCGATAAGAAAGAGCTGAGAGACGCTGCACTGGAGCGGGCAAAAAACCGCCCCATCCGCGAGCGCATTATGGCTTTTTTCCGTAGGGAGAAAAACCAGGATTACAAAGAGATCATCATCAATACCGAAGCCCTGGAAAGACGGGTTGCGATGATGGAGAACGGAATCCTACAGTCTTTTGACATCGAGCGTTTGGACAAAGACAGGATGGTCGGTGCGATTTTCAAAGGAAAAGTACAAAACCTGGAACCCGGGTTGAAGGCGGCCTTTGTCGATATCGGGCAGGAGAAGAACGCATTTCTTCATTATTGGGACATGTTACCAGGGGCCAATAATGATCCCTCTGTGGAAATTGTCCGGCAAAATAAAAAGAAATCCACCAATAAAAACGAAGCGAAGTCGGTGGCAGATATACCCCGTGTATTCCCGATTGGTTCCGACATTGTGGTTCAAATTACCAAAGCACAAATTGGAAGCAAAGGTCCACGAACCACCACAAATTTGTCCTTACCTGGAAGATTTTTGGTTCTCATGCCCTATGCGGGCCAATGTGGAATATCTCGGAAAATTGAGGATCGTGCAGAAAGAAAAAGACTTAAGCGAATCATTGGTAATTTGTCCTTGAGGGAGGGAATGGGAGTGATCATTCGTACGGTCGGCCAAAACAAACCTGAGCGCTTTTTTGTCCGCGATTTACACATTTTGATGCAGCAGTGGGATCAGATTGATGCGAAGATCAAAAATGAGAAAGATCCATGCCTCTTGTACGAGGAACCTGATTTAATCGGCCTTACCGCCCGCGACTTTCTTACAGATGATGTTGACCGGGTGCAGATTGATAATCGTGATGATTACACCCGCCTGATTGAAACCATCCAAAGAATTTCCCCGAAGTCCAAAGCAAAGGTTGCCCTGTTTGAGGAGGAAATTCCAATCTTCCAAAGATTCAATGTGGAGCGTCAGATTGAGCAGACCTTTATGAGGCGGGTTAAGCTTCCTTCGGGTGGGGAAATTGTGATGGAAGAAACCGAAGCTCTTGTATCCATTGATATTAATACAGGGAGCCACAAAGGAAACCGTAAGGATGGTAAAAACTTCATTCTCCAGGCAAACCTTGAAGCTGCGGTAGAAGTTGCCCGGCAGATGAGGCTACGTAACCTTGGTGGGTTGGTAATTATCGATTTTATCGACATGAAAAATCGGGGCGATCAGCGCAAAGTTTTTCAGAAAATGAAAGCAGCGATGGCGGATGATAAAGCCAAACACAATATCCTTCCGATTTCCGAACTCGGCATTATGCAAATTACCCGACAACGGCATGACGAAAGCAATGCCAGTGGGGTGTATGAGTCCTGCCCGTATTGTAAGGGTCGAGGAATTATTAAGTCTCCTCGTGCCATAAGTATCGAAATACAGAGATTGGTTTCGAGTGCAGTCAAGCGGGTTAGGGCGGACACCCAGCAATCGAGCAACCTGAAAGTGTATCTTCATCCTGCAGTCTTACGACGGCTTCGTGGGCCTGATGCCGCCTTACTCACCAAGCTAGAAAAGAACTACGATTTACAAGTCACCTTTGAGGGAGCGGAAAGTTATCATATGGAAAATTACAAAGTGATTGATGAATCCACGCAGCAAGAAATTCGTTAAATAAGGATATTTCATGCGACTCCTTGCCGCATTTGATAAATTCAAGGATTCATTCTCTGCCGGTGAAGCTTGTTCGCTTTTGAAACAGGTGGCGAATGAACATTGTGAAACATTAGAGGTTGTATCCTGTCCCTTAACTGATGGGGGTGAAGGATTCGTTGAAATACTTACCAGTCATTACCAGGGGGATTTGATTGAGGTAGAGGCTAGAGACTCCCTTGGGTCACCGAAGAGGGCAAAGGTTGGCTGGCTACCCATTGATCGGCTAAACTCTGGTGTTCGTACCTTTTTGGACCTTCCTCAAGAAGGTAAACTCGCAGTGATCGAGATGGCTTCGGTCTGTGGTTTAAGTGACCTTCATTCTGATCAAAGGAACCCTTGGGAAACTTCAACTGTTGGTATTGGTGATCTGCTTTCCTTTGTTTCTGAGAAGGGGGCTGATGCAATACTTCTTGGGATCGGGGGTAGTTCAACCAACGATGCAGGTCTGGGTGCTTTATCAGCTTTGGGCCTTTCAATTCATGATTCAAACGGTGCCATAATAGAGCATCCGTGCCCCAAAACTTGGAAAAACATATCGATTGATCCAAGATCTAAGTTAAAGAGCCTGCCACCGGTCTCCATTGCCTGTGATGTAGATAACCCCTTACTCGGTGAAGAGGGGGCTACTTACCAATTTGGTGGGCAAAAGGGTCTTCTTGCTGAGGACGCTCCAGTTTTGGAGCAACAAATGTCTCAAATGGTCTCCCGGTTATCGGAAATATTTCCGCAAGCATCTGAACTTGCCCAGTCTGCTGGTTCTGGGGCAGCGGGTGGTATTGGTTTTGGGTTATCCCTTGCCGGAAATATAAAATTGGTACCCGGGTTTGAATTAGTTTCTCTTTGGTTAAGCTTAGAAGAGCAAATAAAAAGCTGCGATGCTGTCCTTACGGGCGAGGGTCGGTTTGATGCCACCTCCCTGCGTGGGAAGGGTCCTCACGAAGTCTTGGTTCAAGCACATAAGTTCAACAAAAAAGCCTATCTTTTGTGCGGAGCTCTCGAGGATGAAATCTTGAAAAACCGATCAGAAGAAATTTCAAAAACCGAATTTATCTGTTTTGGGAATCCATCTTGGACACTTGCCAAGAACCTTGAGCAAGGACCACATTGTTTTAAAGATTGCTGTACAAACCTGCTTGAAAATATGCCTTCGAATACCATGAACGAATGTCCGGTTGTTAGAGAAGCTCGCTTCAAAAGAATTCGCAGACTGAAAAAGTTTTTACGTCCCTTACCGAGACGCTCAAACATTCATCGCTACCCAGTTCTTAAGTGGTTTTCAGATACGGCGTACAAAAAATCTTTTCTTTGGTCATTCAAAAGCAAGCCCATCCAGTCAGCGCTTTTTTGGGGAATATGGATTTCTCTCTTGCCGATTGTGGGCATTCAAATGCTTGTCGTTTTTTTTGTCTCATTAATTGCTCGAGCCAATTTGCCTGTGATTGTAGCACTTCAATGGATTTCCAACCCTTTAACCATGGGGCCAATCTATTTTGCAGATTATAAAATTGGGATGACCATATTGAAGTTGTTGGGAATTGATTATCCCCAAAACAAACTGCTAAGTGCAGAATATGACTGGGCTCATTTTTCTTACAAAGAGCTAATCCGTTTACTGGACACTTTTCCACCCATGCTTTTAGGAGGATCCGTTTTAGGCATCTTTTTTGCCGTTATCACGGTCTTCCTTTACAAAATTTTGTCCAAATTCTACAAAAATTAAGCGAGTTAAGAATTATGAAAAGAAAAGACCCCATGTCACGAACGATCCCTTACATCCACCCTCCCATAATGGGGCTTATTGTCTTTTTTCTTCTCATGGCTAACACCTTTGCAGATCCCAAAATCATGCTCGGAGTGGATTACCTAGAAGCTCGTAAGTTCGATCTTCTAAAAGGAAAAAGAGTGGGCTTGCTCACCCATCCGGCAGGAGTCAATTCTAGAGGCAAAAGCACGGTGCTTGTTTTACACGGTGCCAAAGAAGTCAACCTCACTGCCTTATTTGGTCCGGAACACGGAATTTACGGCGATGAGAAAGCCTCTGTGCCTGTTGATGATAAGATCGATCATCGAACCAACCTGCCAGTTTTTTCCTTGTATGGTAAATTTCGAAAACCAAGCCCAAAGATGTTAGCCAACTTGGACTGTCTGGTGATCGATCTTCAAGATGTTGGTGTTCGTTGCTATACATATGTCAGTTGTATGCGCTATGTGATGGAGGCATGCTTTGAGGCAGGAGTCGA
>Ga0181557_1002201_pt1 | contig 20594 bp, 14 predicted proteins | sample 011ome_23_FD_148632 | JGI IMG/M metagenome (GOLD analysis project Ga0181557, IMG submission 148632) | Coastal salt marsh microbial communities from the Groves Creek Marsh, Skidaway Island, Georgia - 011506CT metaG (spades assembly) | ecosystem: Environmental > Aquatic > Marine > Intertidal zone...
CGCAACTGGGTATGACACGTGTACGTCGGCCAGTGAAGGGTCAACGTGTAGTGCAAACTATCACGTGAGCGATGGCACGTGCGTCGCTTGCGGAGCAAACTCACAAAACGACGCCGGCGACGACATCGATGACGGAAACAGCCAGTGTGACTGCGACGAAGAATATTCGCTCGTTGATGGTAACTGCGTGACAAATAGTTGCGGAAGTGGTAAATATCTCTCAACAGACTCGTACACGTGCGAAGACTGCGCAACTGGGTATGACACGTGTACGTCGGCCAGTGAAGGGTCAACGTGTAGTGCAAACTATCACGTGAGCGATGGCACGTGCGTCGCTTGCGGAGCAAACTCACAAAACGACGCCGGCGACGACATCAATAACGAAAGCCAGTGTGACTGCGACGGAGGATATTCGCTCGTTGATGGCGTGTGCATCGAGCAAGTCTCAATTGATGTGAAAATGGATTTCGCAGGCATCACGGGAGCCATTGACACGACGCTCGAGCAGACACTTATCGACTCTCTCACATCGGGTATCGAAGGTAGCGATGGGTTTGACGCAACTGCTAGCGAAGTCGAGATCACGTACAAAATTTCGGCAAAGCAGACATTTGCCGCCGCAGTGGATGAAAATGCATTCAAAACTGCCGCCGCGAGCTCGTTGAGTGTCATTGTATCTGACATTATCAACTTTTCACAAACGGCGGCACGTCGGCGTCTGTTAAGCAACGTCGTTACATACGACGTCTCAACCACGAATCGAGCCACCGCCAATTCGGTAAATACCGCGGCAGCTGCGGCTATCACCGTAGGTGGTGCAACAGGAACGCCTGCGACGCCCACGACTACGTTGGCGTTCGCAGTCACGTACACCGTGCCGTCGAGTGCGGTGTCGACTGTACAATCGACTGTCATGTCCTCGTCGTTCACCACCTCTGTCAACACAGCTGCGACGACCGCGGGCGTGAGTGGCGTGACGGTGTCTGTACCTCCATGCACCGGCATCGTAGCACCCACGAACGGCGCGTTGGGCACTTGTACAACGCAACTCAACAACGGCGAGTCTTGCGTGCCGGTTTGTAACGGCGACTACGAATTACAAGGCGGACCGACCATGTGCGTCTCTGGCGTACTCAGCGCCGCCACATGCCAGGCACCGAGCTCATCAGGCGGCGGGAGTACCCCATCTCCTTTTGATTTCGGCTTTTCTCCGGCGAACACCATTCGATTTGGCGTGTCGAGTGCGTTGATTGCGGCGTTTACAGTCGTCGCGTGAACAATTTTTCAAGAAAAGTAGTAAATTAACAGTAAATTTCCAATTTTGATAAGCTATGCAAAGTATAATAATTAGAAGCGTGCGCGTCGTGATTGTTTTTGTTGTTAATGATGACTTCGTAATCGTCATAATCATCGTCGTCTGCGAGCAACTTTTAGACAACCTACTCACCAGTGTTGAAAAATCCCAGTCGCGCCAAACAAACCATTGGCGCCCGCTCGAACTTGCAGGAAGAAGAAGACGGCAAAAAATACTACCGCAAAGTTCACGAGATCATTCGTCGTCGTTTGGGCGGGATCGCTGCCGCTAAATTCGCCCGCGCGATTGGCGCCTCGTCCGTCGGCTTTCTTGTTCCAGCTACTGTCTGGCACGGGAATGGCGAGCTTATCTCTGTCGTACGACGCGAGTAAATCACCCACCGCCGCCGTGGGTACGCCCGTGATCGACGCACGCGTGACTTCCCCGATTCGTGAGTTCATACGCGTGGTGTAAGGCAACGCTTCGATCACCGCCTTAGCGAGGTCGTCGATAAATAAAGGATCCGTGTCGAGCGCCGGTACGCGCCCCCACTTTTCAATGCCATTCTCTTCAGCCAACTCGCGGTACTCCATGTCGATTTCTTCGAGCGTTTCAATGTGCTCGCTGACGAAAGAAATAGGCACCGCACACATGGCTTTAGTGCCATCACGACCGAGCTGGCGAATGGTGTCGTCTGTGTACGGTTTCAACCACTCCACCGGACCGACGCGCGACTGGTACGCCAAGACGTGTTCGTTGGAGACGCCCATTTGACGTAATTCATCGACGATGAGCTGCACGCACTCCTCCATTTCGGCTTTGTACGGATCACCAGCGTCTTCTACGTAAGACACTGGCACACCGTGCGCGGAAAAGAAGATGATTGGCTCCTTGTTGTCGTCAAACTTGTCGTTGAGGGTTTGCGAGATGAGTTGCGCCATCGCCTTGACGTACCCGGGACGTTGATACCACGACGGAATCACCGTGTGCCTCACTCGCGCAAGCTGTTCATCCTCCGAAAAGTACTGTTCTAATAATCGCAGACTCGATCCCGAGGTTGAAATCGAAAACTGCGGGTAGAGCGGAAGCACGACGAGGCGGTTGACGCCGTCGCGCTTGATGTCTGCGATGGCGTCCTCGGTAAACGGCTTCCAATATCGCATGCCAACGTACGTTTTCGCTTGCACCCCGCGCGCATCGAGCGCGCCTTGCAATGCACGCGCTTGATCATCCGTAATTCTTCTCAACGGCGAACCACCACCAATGGACTCGTACGCCTCGCGACTCTTTGGCGCGCGAGACGCGCTTAAAATACTCGCCAACGCCCCTTGCAAAAATTGCAACGCCTGCGGCAAGCGAATAATATCCGGATCGGCAAACAAGTTGTACAAAAACGGCTGCACGTCATCCAACGTCTCGGGTCCACCCAAATTGAGCAATAAAACCCCAACCTTATATTCCTCATCCTCGTCCTCAGCCTCCGCGCCCGCGCCCTCCTCGTCGACGAAAACGCCCCTCGCGGCGCCACCACTCGTCGCCCCATCCACCGCTCTCGCCTGTAATCGATAATTCAACCTCCTGTTCCCATACTTCTCCACCCAATCCGCATCACTCGGCGTTGACGACCGCGATACCGCCTCGCTCGGAACCCTTTTGCTCGCGCCGCTCCGCGAGGGCGCCGGCGCCGGCGACCGCGACCGCCGCCCGCCGCCCCTCGCCCCCGCACCGCTCGCTCGCGCCTGCGCACACCTCGACGCACGCCGCGACGACGACGACGACGACGACGACGACGTACTCCCGCTCGTACTCGCGAAATCCCCCATCGCGCGCATCACCGACGTCGTCCCAATCATCATGGTGCGGATTAAAGTAAAACCCAAAAGCGCCGACGCGAAACGATCGTTTCCCCGCGCCGCCCGCGCTCGGTCACACCGCCACGCGCGTGAGACGCGTAGAACACCGCGTGTGCTCGACGACGGCGGCGACGGTGCTCGCGCGCGCGCGTCCGCGTCGCGCTGTGCCGCGTGCGCGCGGTCGCGCGAAGAGAGGTGATCAAACACATCCGCCGACTTTTGCGTGTGGGGGGGTATGTGCTGAGTCATAATTGGTCGATTGACCAATTCGTGCTCAAGGACATCTCACAAGACATGGTTGCCGACTGTCCTCCGTCCGTTCGCGCGCGGCGCGATTGATCGACGCGGCGACGGCGCGCGCGTGGATTGAGCGAACGCGTGCGGTGCGTCGCAGGCGACGCGCATCGGTCGCGAACGCGTGAGGGTGTGCGCGTGGTGTGGTGTTTGAGGCGCGTGCGTTGAGTTTCTGTGTTACAAAGTTGATGACGATGATGACGCCGATGACGATGACGATGACGATGACGATGACGACGATTCGCACGGGGACGTACGGTGGTGTTCGTGGTGTGCGCGCGTCGTCGTCGTCGTCGTCGATGGTGGCGGTGTTGGTGGCACCGCCGCGGAAAGGGACCGAACGCCGCGCGCGAGTAACCGCCGTCTCACGACGTCGTCCCGGAGGCGCGGTCGTGACCGCGGCGAAGAAAAACTCGGGTGGCGGTGACTTTATGCCGAATATTGATGCGGACAAATTGATGAGCAAGTACGCTGGGAATGCGGCGAAGACGGCGCTGAATGCGGCTGATAAGTTGGCGCGCGCGACGAAACCGCAGACGTACGACGGCGTCTTTGCGTTGTTATTCATTAATTTCGCGCTTTTCGTCGCCGATCACTGGGCGCACCTATCATTCGTCAAGATGTTGTATTTGAATCACGTTCATCCGGTGTGGTGGCAGTTCTTTACTTCGACGTTTTGTCACGCGTCTTGGGAGCACCTGAGTTCAAACATCTTCTTCCTGTACATTTTCGGCAAGTTGATTGAAGAGGAAGAGGGCGCGTTTGGAGTGTGGATGTCGTACTTGGTGACTGGAATCGGCGCAAACTTGGCGTCGTGGCTAGTGCTTCCCAAGAGCGCGGGTGGGGTTTTAGGTATCGGTGCCAACGCCACGGTGAGCTTGGGGGCATCCGGCGCGGTGTTTGGCTTGTTCGCGGTGTCGGTGCTCGTCAAGTTGAAGTTTAACTGGAAACGAATTTTAGAAGTCATCATCCTGGGTCAGTTCGTGCTCGAACGATTTTATAGCGAAGCAAGGATGATTGCAAATGTAGGTGGTGTCGGTTCGACTGGCGTGAACCACGTGGCGCACTTGGCGGGCGCGCTCGTGGGCGTCTTACTCATCGCCGTGTTGAATAAGACGTTGCCGCCGATGGAATGATGCGACAAAATGACAACAACATCGAATGTGTAATACGTAATACCAAGAAAGATTTTATTATAAAAATTTCACCACCAACAAACCATCGTCGTCGAGGCAGTTTTCGATGTCAAGACGTTCTCGGGCGTCATTCAACTAAAAGACACCTAAAGCGGTCGCGACGGCGAAAATCAAGAACAACACGCCTCCAATGATACCGACGGTTCTTTCGCTAATTCTCTTCGAAAGTAAAGATCCACCGACGACAGCAATGAGAGTGGCTAAGAAGTGCCCAAACGTCGCCCCGCAGGCGACACCGATGGGATTTTGTGCCGCGCCCAACGCCACCGTGGCTAACATGCTTCGGTCGCCCCACTCGGCGATGAAAATCAAAGTAAACGTTTCCACCAACGCCGTGAGGAGCGGTCCTCGTTGTGCGGTGGACTTACACACCACCTCAGTCGCCTCCGCGAGTTCGCCGTGTTCTTCCGGAGTCGATCCAGTCTTTGGAATCTCTAAACTCTCTTTCAAAGTCTTGATCCCAAAAAACAACAAGAGCGCGCAGGCGGCGTATTCCCCCACGGGTAACGTCGTCATCAACCCGTTCGGAAGCTTCTGAAACGCCCGACCAATCGCAACTGAAATCACCGTCATCGTCGCCAACGCTGATGTCGCCCCTATCAACACTCGAAATCGCCCTAATCGCATCGCTAATAGCGCCGCGATGAAGAACGTCTTGTCCCCGAGCTCGCTCACGAAGATCAACGCAAACGCCGCCGTGAACCCACTCTTCGCCATCGCCCCCACGAATGATCGCCACGCATCATACGACGCTGTGGTTGATCCTAACCCTAATGTTATATACAACGCAATCGCCACCGACATCGCCGCGCCAAAGTACGTCGCTTGCAACGCGTACCCCGTCGTCGGCGATTCCGCATCCTCGCGCACCAACTTCATGAATTCCAAATCGCACGACTCGCTCGGGTTCTCCGCGTCACATTCATCCTCACCGTCGCCTTCAGTCGCACGCAAGAGTGACAAGTGCCGACTATGCGCGCCGTGCGTTCGCACATGTCGCGCGTCGGCGCGAGAGAGCGCGACGACGCGCGTCGCGGCATCGACCCTCGGCAATCCTCGGGACGACGAGAATCTCGCGCGCACGGTGCGCCGCGCGTCGCCTCGCGCGGCGGCGCGCGGTGTGGGGGGTGCGAATGAAAGCGATGTGCGCGACGGTGCGGCGTACATGGCGGCGACGCGAGCGGTCGCGCGCGACGGGGTGTGCGGGTGGAATCGGTTGCAGTGGTGTGGTGCTGACTGGACGCGGTCGGTCGACACGTTTTACCCCTCGCGCGCGGCTCGCGTTGATGATGGCGCATGCGTGACGACCACGCGGACGGTGACTTTAGAAATACGACGAATGAGAAGATATATGAGAAAATAGTGCGCACGTGCGTTGAGTTACATGCCGATGGGGGCGAAGGAAGCGCCACGCGGGGCGAGTTTTTTCGCTTTTTTGGCGTCTCGCGCATCCTTCTTTTTTCTACCGTCGGATTTGAGCTTTTTTCTCGCGGCGTCTTTTTGAGCCTTGAGCGCGGCTTTGGTGGCTGAGGACCCAATGAGTTGCGGGGGATCTTTTAAGCCGAATGCTGCGGCAACGTGCCCGAGATGTAGACGTTTGATGTGAAAAATGTGCTTCACCGCTGATGGAAAAGTGGCGTACGCGCGCACGTACGCGCGGAACGCATCCTTAGCCAAGGTATTGTAGGGTTTGTCCGATGCGACTTTAGACATGAGCTTTTTCGTCATGTACTGTGCCGCTGGATGAAGATGCGGCATGGATTTAAACATGGATCGGTCGCGGTCAGACGCGCTCTTGGCCTCGTCGAGCACGTTCAACATTGCCACCGCAGATCCTTCCTTAAACTTCACCCCTTCGGCGGCTAAGACATCCTTGAACTCGTGTTCTTTTGGCTGTAAGAATAACACCGCTTCACCGTTGGAACCGAGACGCGCCGTGCGTCCGACGCGATGCACGTACGTTGTCGCGTCGTTTGGTGGGTCCACTTGAACAGTCGCGCCCACGCCGACAAAATCTAAACCGCGCGCACCGACGTCGGTGCACAGTAAAACCCCACTTTTCGTTTCTGCAAACTTCCTAAATACGCTCGTACGCTCGCCTTGGGCGAGCATACCGTGAAGGCGAAAAATTTCGTACGGTCCTTGCGCGGCATCGTCATCATCCTCCATCTTCCCTTTGCTTCCTTTCGCGAGCCAGCGCAAGGTTTTGTAATGATATTCCACTGATTCACACGAGGAGAAGAAAACAATAGCTTTGGAAATCGAGCCTTGCATCCATCCTGCGAGTAGGCCCGCGAGAGCGGGCAAGCGCGCCTTCATTGAAACTTCCACTGACGTGTGGTTCAAGCCTTCAGGCATGCGAATTTTACTGCCGCCAGCCATGATGTTTGCCATGCGCTTCAACCCGTCGATATCCATCGTACCTTGCCCGCCGCCATCTTCATCGCTATCACTCCCAGCGCCACCGCCGACGATTTCTAAATCGTCCTGTTCCGGTTCAATGACAATAGTCACTGGGTCCACCATGCGCTCTGCTAATCTCGCCGTCCCTGGCGTAAGTGTCGCCGACAGTAGCGCCGTGCATAAGCTGGCATTTTCCGTGCGACGACTAATTTCGCCTAAAATCGCATTCAAGTCCTCCTCAAATCCTAAATCTAGTAATCGATCGGCTTCATCCAGGACAAGCCATCGCAAATTGTCGACATTGAACGACTCCGTCATGCGCAAATGATCGAGTAAACGTCCTGGAGTGGCAATCAAAAGCACCACGCCCTTGCGCAATCGTGCTTTTTCTTTCGCGCGGTTCTCACCACCCATGATTGAGCTCGTCACCACCCAATGATACGGTCGCCCAACCGCGCGCGCTGTGTCCTCGACTTGCGTCGCCAACTCGCGTGTGGGCACTAAAATCAACCCTCTCGTGCCACCTTCGCGCGTCACGCGCGGTGTAATTCCACCAATCTCGCTAAATAATGGTGCTATGTAACTCAACGTTTTCCCTGAACCCGTTTCGGCGCGAACCAAGACGTCTCGACCGGCGAGCAGTCGTGGTATTGTCCGCGCCTGCACCGTCGTCGGCGCACCAAACCCAACATTTTCCGTCAAGTGCTTCACCATCGACGGTGGTAAACCACACTCTTCAAACGTCTTTGCCTCACGCCCAAAGACGCGCGCGCGATTAGACGCATGTTCACCGTCATCGTCATCGCCATCACCGCCTCTCGCGCTCGACCCGACGTCTTGCGCCGCCGCGCTCTTCATCAAACTCGCCCAATCCCGCGGGTTAAACGTCAGCAACGCCGCACCACCATCCTCATCACCATCCCCAATATCATCTCCATCGCCTTTGACCACTTCAAACGCATCATCATTGCGAGATGTTGCCTGATTCGCCCCACCGCCGCGCCGTCGCTTCCCGTCGCCCTCGTCGCGCCCGCCGCTCCCCTTACGCTTTCCACCATCACCCCGCGCGCGTGCCCCCTCGCGAGACCCTTCCGACGCGCGCGACACCGTCATTCGACCCTTTCCTCGCCCTTGGCCATCTCCGCGACCGCCACTGCGCCCTCCGCGGCCGGCATTCCGCGCATCCACGCCGCCGCCCTCACCGCCGCCGCCGCGCTGCACCGCGCGCTGCCCACCCCTGTAACCTTTCTTCGACCCGCGCGCGACCGTGCGGCGGCGAGGATTCCCAACTTTCCGTCGTCCGCCATCGTCGTCGTCCGCGATGTTCAGCACGAACCCGTCGTCGTCCGACATGATTGATTGATTGACGATGCGCCGCCGATGAATGCCGCGCATGGCTCGCGCGTTGACGTCGATATGGACGACGACGACGGGCGAACCGCGCGTTCGCGAGCGCGCATTCGTATTGCGTGCATTCGTATGCGCGTCCTCCGTCGCGCCGCGCGGACGCGGTCGACGTCGCGCGGTCGTCGCGGCGCGTGTGACGGTTGAGTTCGCCAGAGCTCACCTCGGACGCACGACTGACACGACAGCCACGCGGCGAGGCGATGACGGCGCGCGACGACGACGGTGACGACGACGAGGATGATGCGTGTAACAGAGGCTGCGTACAGCACGCCACGCGCCGCGCCGAGGGCGACGACGACGACGAGGATGATGATGATGACATCATCGGGACGTGTCGCGTGTGTCTCGACCAAGTCTCGCGCGCGGACATCAACCGCGCCGCGGCGACGATGCTCGGATGCGCGTGTACGCACGCATGCGCGCACATTGCGTGTGGAGACGCGTACGTGCGCGCCAAGGCACACGAAAGGCGGGCAAAGTGTGCGAGAATGTGCGAAGTGTGTCACGAGGACATGGTCGGGCTGCCGACGCCTCGCGCGCTCGCGCGACGAGTTTCGACGTCGACGACGACGGCGATGGCGGCAGATGCCGCGGAAGGTGAACGCCAAAATACAATCGTCGTCGTCGACGCCGATGACTTTGATGACGACGACGACGGTGGCGGCAGTGGTGCGACGCGCACATCACATCAAAGTCGCGGGCGCGTCCGCGATCGACGGCTATCGACGGCGCGCGGCAGAGATACTTTTGCATCGCCGTGCGTCGCCATCTTCGACGCCTGTCGCTGCGTCTACGCCTCGCGCGTCATCATTGCATTCATCGTGTGTTTTCTTGCCCTTCTCGCCGTCGTGTTCAACGTGTCGTTTCTCGGTGACGTGTATTAACGACGCGCGCGCGTCGATAGGGGAACGACGACGCGAACAGACATTCGGATTTGCCAAACCATGTTGATGACGTCACTCGGCGACGACGCGGACGACGACGGCGGCGGCGCGCATCGTCGCGTGGAAAACAGCCCCCTAACGCGATCGCTCTGTATCGCCGCGGGAAAGATCATCGCGAGAAACGACCGTCGCACGATCTTTCGTCGCAACGTCCGAGACGGATTTGATTTGATTTTAAATCAATGACGGATGTCGTGCAGCACACGCCACCACCGCGCGCGACGTCGTCGTCATCGCCCGGACGCGATGCGTACTCTCCATCATCGGTGATGCACACCCCGGAGTGCGCGGTGCGGTCGTTGGATATCGGCGAAGACGCCGCGTCGGCGGAGGCGCTCGCGGATGCGATTCGCGACGCCATGTATCTCACGCCTCGTCGCACGCCAAACGGCGGCGGTGCCGTGAGTGGTGGTCGGGCGTATACGATGGCATCATCATCATCGGCGTCGGCGTCGGCGTCGGCGTCGTCGTGTTCGGCGTCGTCGTTGCGATATAGTACGCCGATTATGGATGCAAAGTCATCATCGTCGTACGCGTACGGCGAACGCGACTGCGCGGTGTGTCATTCACCGCTCGATCGCACGCGCCCCGAGGCGTCGGATGACCCTGAAAAACACGATCTCGTCACTGGTTTAACCTGCCGGCACGTGTTTCATAAGTGTTGCTTGGTGCAGTGTCGCGCGCATGATATTCAAAAGTGTCCGACGTGTCAGCAACCGTTGCCGCGCGGATTCACGCCCGAAGCCGTGCGCGAAGAGAGGAATAGGAATAGAATGCGGGATAGGATTATCGCGCGGAGTCGACGAGCGACGGATGCGATTCGATTAGCGCGCGCGCGTGCGATTGTGAATGGTTCGGGTGGACACGGAGGGAGTCCGGGGATGTCATCGCCGGGAACGCCCGTCGGATTTGGGATTTCGTTGTCGCAAGACGCGGGCGCGGCGGCGTACGCCGGGATTGGATTACCACCGCTCGCGCCTCGCACGTGCGAACGCCCTGGGCGACATCACCCGTATTCTCCAGTGTCGCGGTCGCCAAGTTCGGGTTCGGAGGAGGATGAATTCTTCGTCAGTCTCACGCAATGATTGATTGATGACCACTCGCGCGCGCGCCGAAGAGGCGTGGTACTATTTCTACACACACATTGTTGATGATATATACATACGTAATATAAGCTATCGCAGTATTAAAACCTCGGCATGCGATCGCCCGGGTTTAACACCATGGGATCGCCCTTCCAATCCGCGACGACTTGTCTACCATCCGGAAGCGTTTGTCCGACGACGAGGGCGTCTTCGTCGACGTCAGCCATCGACATCGTCGCTCGTTTCGACGCCACTGGCGGTGGCGGTGGCGGCGCGTTCGCCACCGCCGTGCGCGCACCGCGCGGTAACGGTGATCCAACGCCGCTGGTACGCATGATGACCCATTCCGTGCTCCCATCGACGACGAATTCCGCAAACGCGCGCGTCCAATCGGCGTGCGCCTCGCGCGGAATAGCCGCGAAAAATGCATCCACCTCTCCGACGGATTTAAACCCATCAATCTCCATTTCGATCGCACAATCGCGTCCACCGATGTGGGATGAATAAAAAGTAAATCGTTCCGGGTCGATGCCCGCGGCCGGGGCGATTTCACGAGCCCATTCGCGCAACGCGTCGGTAGCCGCCGTCTTGCGTCCAAAGCGCGCATCCACGCGCCACCGCGCGATGATCCCACGCGCCGCGCGCAACGGCACCGGAACCGACGCCTCGATCACCGAAGATGCATCCTTCTGTTTCCCCGCGCGCGCAACGGCGTCTGATGCCGCGGCGTTGGCGGAAATGCGCTCGAACGCGTCGTCGCCCGGCAACAAGAGCTCAAAATTCGTCCCCGCGCGAATCGCGCTCGTCCCACGCCGTCGCGTCGCCGCCGCCGGTGCGCCGCGCAGCGCGCGCGTTCTGTTCGCCGTCGATGGTGCGTGCGCGCAGCGCGCCACCGCAGTCGTCGGCATCGTCGGCGTCGGCGTCGTCATCATGATGCAAGTGTGCGTCGCGCAATGACCACACACGTCGACGTCGTTCTATTCGAATGCGCGACAGCGACGATGACGTCGGCCCCGCCGACGGCGCCGCATCGCGTAGCGACAGCGATGATTCGCTCTTCACGCTCCCCGACGCGCTCATGGGGTTCGGCATCGACGACGACGACGACGTCGACGTCGATGGGAAAGATGAGGCGCGAACGCCCGCGTGGATAGCCGTCGGTCGTCAGCGACGACGCGGACGACGACGATACAGCGACGACGAGCGAGCGAGTGGTGACGATGAGAACGATACCATCGATGCGCTGCGACGGGAGAACGCGCGCTTACGGGCGCGCATGGAGGACATGGAGCGCGATTTCGATGCGACGTGGGCGGATGAGATGCGCGCGACAAGACGCGCCGTCGTGGCACGCGACGCGCAGTGGTCACGACGGGTCGAGCGGTATCGTAAAATTGCGAATGATACTCGCGCGGCGCATGAGCTCGATCGGGCGACGTGGAGCGTCGAACGTGATGCGCTGAGGTTGGGGAAAACGACGTCGTCGGAGGCTTCGGCGTTGAACGCCAAACGCCTCGCCGCGCTGAAAAGTGATGTACGCGCGTTAAAGGCGGCGCATCGGGAATTAAGGAGCGCAGCGGAATTAACGCAGCGGCTCATTGCACCAGCTGTAGATGCCGCACTAGATGGCGTGCGTCGAGCGTTATGATTCGCTCGGCGCGCGCGCGGTAGTTAGTTAGCACACGTTCGTACGTTTGTACCTTTGCGTCAAAATTCTTCATCGTAACATTACAAGTGTTGTTGTAACACATATACACAGCGTTGAGGAGCGGTTATAAGGAGCGCCGCTGCCAAAGTAGTACGAAAAATCCGCCTTGAGCCCGTCCGAGTACCACCCGCGGGGTACCCAACTCTCGTCGCGCGCGTCGTACCATGATAACCTCGGCTTCGTCCTCGGTGCGCGCTCATCCACCACGAGCACACTCCGCATAAACTCACTATCTCTCGCGAGCCGCGTGGCGCACAAAAAGCTCGGAATCGACGGCACATACAACTCATTCGTCGTCGACCCGACGGCGCCCGTTCCCCCAACCTCGCGTCGCGTCTGCTCCTCGACGATCGCATCCAGCGCCGGCGCGAACGCATCACCGATCGCATCCGCCACCGAACGCATGGGCATCTCCTCCGAATACCTCGCATCGAACCACCCTTTCGCCTTCACCGCATCCGTCGACACCGAACGACCACCACCACCGTGCCAATCCTCGGCATCGAATTGCCGCGTCAGCACGCGAAAAGACGACGACGAAGACGTCGTCGTCGCGCGCACCGTCGCGCCCACGCGCGCCGCCGTCCTCGCCAGCATGTCACGAAATCAACACTCACGAATTTTCCCTCGCGTGTCGTCGCGATCGTCGAACTCTCGATCGCGTCGCGTCGTGCGTCCGTGCGTCCGCGCGTCAGCCAATGCCGACACGCGCACCCAGGCGCACGCATCCACGCATGCATCCATGCATGCATGCATGCGAACACCGAGACGCACGCGACGCGCGCATGGATGCTCGACGCGCACGACGCGATGCATACATATCTTTACCATCCCATGCGTTCGCACGACGACCGACGACCGACGACCGACGATCGACGCAGCCACCGACGCGAACGCGCTCGCGCCAAACGCGAAGAACGTTCCCGCGCAAAAATATCTCACTTTTCGATGGGGGACCCAACGAGACCAATCACGACCAGGAGGATCGCGCATCAGGGGTCCGCGTCCGCGCCGGTCGATCGACCGCGACGATGCGGGTTCCATCGATGGCGATGATCGATCGCGAGGGGGACATGATCGATCGCGTGCGCTTTCGTGATGATGATGATGATGATGATGCGCCGTCGTCGTCGTCGTCGTGCGCGCCATCATCATCATCATCGTGAAGGATGATGATCTTCAGAGCGGTACGGCGGGACGCGGTGTGGAGGTGATGTCGTCGTGGTTTTACGTCGCGGATGGGGACGATGAGAGCCGACACGGGTACGTCGTCACCGGGTTCGGTGGTGGTGCGGTGGCGACGACGACGGCGCTGGGGGGTGTGGATGTGGAGCGAGGCGGTGGTGGGACCACCACCACCGCGTCGGGGCTGCCGCCGACGATGTCGGTGCATGCGCGTCATGAGAGCGATGTGAGCGTGATGAGTTATGCGAGCGCGATGTCGGTGGTGGCACCGACGATGGTGGAGGAGCACGCGCGGATGAGCATAGCGGTGGGGGATGTCATTCGGTGCGAGTGTTCGTCGACGCGCGGGGCGATTGGGGACGACCAGGTATGGGCGGTGGTTATTAAAGCGAATCATAGGGTAAGGATAGGGCCAATATTGAAGAAGAAGCGATCGTCAAAGGTGAAGGAGTATCGGTTTGAGTTTACGAGCGAAGCGGCGATGAGGAGTGCGGCGCTCGAGGCGGCGCTGGCGTGCGGATTGAAGGACCGAGGCGATTACGATCTCAGCGCGTCAGGCAGGCGGCGGTTATTAGTGATTGTCAATCCAAAGTCTGGTAAAGGGGATGGGGTGAAGATATGGGAAACCAAGGCAGCGGTGGTGCTGCGCGCGGCGGGGTTTGAATTTGATGTGCAGACGACGACTGGAGCCAAGGAGGCGACGCGCGTGGCGAGAAGCGCCGACTTGTCCAAGTACACTGGCATCGTCGCCGTAGGCGGCGATGGTACCGTGGCAGAGTTGTTTCAGGGTTTGGGCGAACGTGACGACGCCGTGCGAGCAATGAAGGTGCCGATTGGGATCATTCCAGCTGGTTCAGGGAACGCGTTGTGCAAGTCTATTCAAAGCGACGCCAACGAGTTCTGCGACCCAGTGAGCTGTGCGGTGACAATCGCACGCGGGCACGCACGAGCTCTCGATCGGGCAGAAATTAAGTTTCAAGACCAATCGACGAAAGGTTGGAGCTCGACAAAGACGACGCACTCGCTTTTATCGACGTCCTGGGGATTCTTTTCTGACGTCGACATCGAGAGCGAGAAATTCAGATGTCTCGGAGGTTTACGATTCACGTTACAAGCGATCGTACGAATCATATCTCGACGTATGTATCGTTGCAAGTTAATGTACGAGACGAATGAGTTGGGTGAAACGCACAACGCAACGCATTCTTTGGGTCCAATTGGTGAACCTGTCGCCAACCGTCCCGGATGGCGCGTGATCGAAGGTGAAATCTTAGGTTTATGGGCGCTCAACGTGCCTTGGGGAACTGAAACGACCCTCGCCGCACCGCACGCAAAGTTCGATGACGGCTCCATTGACCTCGTTATCGTTCGCCCGACGAATCGAAGGAACATGCTCAAACTGTTGCTCGCTTTTGACGCCGGCGAGCACGTACATAACCGCGCGGTCGAGTACATCAAAGCTAAATCTTTCGAGCTCTACCCGGAAGAAAATTGCTCAAATAAAGCCGGTGGTTTCATCGCCGTCGATGGAGAAGTCGCAGCGCAGCGTTATGACCCAAAGCGGAGCCAGGAAAAATATGGTCCTTTTCGATGCGACGTCTCGCGAGCCGGATGTCAAGTCTTCGCCCCCAGCAGTACTTTGTAGCAATCGTGCACGTTAGCATTTACGATACCGTAATACATCCTATATTTATTAGTGTCTTCTCTTTCATCAGAAAGCTCTTCCATCATCACCAAAACAACGCCTCTCGCGCGCCGAGCTGCTCGTATTCACCAGACTACGTCGACCCGCGTGCCTAGTAGCAGATCCCTTTGGATAGACCGATCCGGCGCCACTCTACCGCCACTGATCGACTCTCGTGCGTGTGCGCAGCACAACGAGCAGACGAAATAAACATGTCGGACGAAACTCCGATCGATCCCGTGCCCGCGGCCGAAGGCGAAGACGGTGCGCCGTCAAAAAAGGCGCTTAAGAAGGCTGCGGCGGCGGCTGAAAAAGCTCGCTTAAAAGCCGAACGTGCTGCCGCGGTGGCGGAGAAACTCGCCGCTGTGCAAGTCACCGATGATCCGTTAAAGCACTTGTATGGCGATGCGCCGATGGTGCAAAGTCAAGAGGTTTCCGGGCGCGTGTGGACGCGCGTGGATGAGTTGGATGCGAGTAAGATTGACACAGAGGTTTTGGTTCGAGGACGCATCCATAACGTGCGCGGGAAGGGTAAGAGCGCGTTTATTGTCTTGAGACAACAAACTGCAAACGTGCAAATCACTCTCTTCGTGGATGACGTGAACGTGAGCAAAGGGATGGTGAAATATGTGTGCGCCTTGCCACGGGAGACGGTGGTGGACATCAGAGGTTTGGTCGTAAAACCCGAAGTCCCGGTCGAGTCGTGCACGCAGAATGAGATTGAAATCGTGTGCCGTAGTATTCATTGCATCTCGCGTTCGGCCCCGGATCTGCCATTCTTGATTGAGGATGCGTCGAGACCAGACTCGGCGTTTGAAGCTGAGGATACGCAATACGTCCGCGTATTGCAGGATACGCGCTTAAACAATCGAGTGATCGATTTGCGTACGCCGGCGAACAACGCCATTTTCAGAATCCAATCTGGTGTCGGTACTCTTTTCCGTGAAGCGTTGCTGAAGCGCAACTTTGTGGAAATTCACACTCCAAAGCTCATAGGCGGGGCATCCGAAGGCGGCGCCTCAGTGTTCACCCTCGATTACATGACTCTCGGCAAGGCGTGCTTGGCGCAATCTCCGCAGTTGTACAAGCAAATGGCAATCATGGGTGATTTGGAAGGTGTTTTTGAAATCGGTCCAGTATTCCGTGCTGAAAATTCCAACACGCACCGACACTTGTGCGAGTTTACAGGTTTGGACATGGAAATGAACATCAAGGAGCACTACAACGAAGTCTTAGACGTGCTTGATGACTTGTTCGTGAACATGTTTGATGGCTTGAACGAGCGCTTCGCCAAAGAACTCAGCGTTGTGAACGTGCAGCACCCTTTCGAGCCTTTGCAGTACTTGAAGCCGTCGTTGCGTATCACTTTTGAGGAAGGCGTGAAAATGTTGCAAGAAGCCGGCGTGGAGATTGACCCGCTTGATGACATCGGCACCGAAACCGAACGTATCCTCGGTGGTTTAGTGAAGGAAAAGTATAAGACGGACTTCTACATGCTTACGCGTTACCCCAAGAACGCACGTCCGTTCTACACCATGCCTGCTCCGGATGACCCGAACTACACCAACTCGTTCGACATTTTCATTCGCGGTGAAGAAATTATCTCTGGTGCTCAGCGCATCCACGAACCGGATATGCTCGCCCAACGCGCTGCTGAGTGTGGAATTGAAGTATCGACGATCCAATCGTACATCGACTCCTTCAAGTACGGTGCCATGCCGCACGGCGGTTGCGGCGTTGGTCTCGAACGTGTCGCCATGTTGTTCTTGAATCTAGGCAACATCCGTAAGACGTCCATGTTCCCGCGCGATCCGAAGCGCTTGGCTCCTTAAACTGACATGCAAGCACACAAAAACGTGCGAATACATGCTTAAAACTATTATTGACTACTCTCATTACACAACTACTAGACTAAAACATAAACACAATATAAATAAGAAATTTCCATTCACTCGCCCGCACGTGTCACGCGTCAAGCGTCACGCGTCAACGAATCTTGTTCTCAAACATCGACGCCACGGCTTCGAAAGCTACGAATGACACGGGAAATCCTAGAGTAATGCGCAATGACGTCACTAATGTGCCTTTGTAGAACGCTGTCGGACCTTCGGTTTGAAGGATTCGAATAAAGGCTCGCGTCATTGTCGGATACTCTACCGGTTTCCCCGCGACTGGCACCTCACCTTGCATTCGACTCTTTAAAATATCAAATGGCATCTTGAACGCTGTCGCGACTAAACCAGCGACTACGCCCACGCCGATATTTTGCGTCGCTTGCTCTGTAAATGTCTGAGGTGTTGTCAACTGTTGCTTGCACCAATGAATCGAGCCGAAATAGCACGAGTTGAACACGTTGTTCCTCAAGCACGTCGGCCAAAACCCTGCGTAAAGACCTTTCAAGCCTTCGGTGCGTAGTATTTCACGCATGCATCCAATGCTACTCGCGTATCGTCCCATATTCTCCTTGGTTTGCATGCGAACTTTCACCGTCTCAAATGGCGTCACGCACGCGCTCTCCGCGTACGCCGTCAACCAACCCGCGCCGAAAGCTTCAGCGCTGGTCATCGCTTCGACGTCTCTACTCACAACCTTCTTACTCCATTCATAGCCTACATACATGCACAACGCCTGTGGACGCAAGCATGCGGGCAATACACCTCGATAAAGCGACACGACGCCGTGCGCGGCGGCTTGCGACCTCAACGCCGTCGTAAACGGGACGTTGACTCCACGGTTCACATGAGCCTGGGTCTTCACGACGTCTACAGGGTGACATGCCAAAGCGTCCTGTGGTATTTACGCGCGAGCGCATGCGTCAGTTTCGTTCAAAACGCGCGCGTTGCGTCACGTAAGATGTAAATAGCGTAAAAAGTGCACCGCCGGCGGACACGATGGCGAGGCCGGCGGCGACGGCGACGGCGACGTAACGCGAACGACGAACGACACGTACCGCACAACCGGCGATGAAGCCGGCGAATATTTCTTCATGCGCCGCTAGACCTGGCATCAGTTGAGCGGTGCGCGCGCTGCGCGCCGCAAAGTACGGCGAGAGCAACGTGTCTTGGTATGTGGAGGTACATGAGCAAATACTTTGTTGTTATTAATAAGAAATCATGGACCACGCGCCAGAGACGCGACCTACTGTTTCAGAGTATAAAACTAATGGCACATCAAATGTCTTGCTAGAAAGAGCGATGATAGCGGTGCCGAGTTTACTTCCCGAACGTGAATCCATGAGCGTGATGACAGCTTGAAATTTCTCGTACGCTTTGAGGCCGAGTTTGACATCTGCTGCTGTTTGCGGTTGCAAGTCTTCATCGTCGTCATCAGTAGCGGATTTCGTCAGAGCAAACATGGATTTCGCCGCCTTAGCCTGCTTTGCCTTCGCATCGTTGTCCATCTCGTGAAAACCCACGATGATTTGAGGGAGCTCGTTCACGCTCCATTCGTAGTTTGCTGTTGACGATGAAGCAACGTCGGTTGCACGTGCTACGCGCTTGGAGCTCAACTCCGAAGCCTCAGGAAGGACTATTCGAGTATGTGGTACAATGATGTGCACCCATGCGTTGGATGACACGTATTCGTCGGCCGAAAACTCTCGAGTGACTCGCATGTGTGAAAACTTGAGCTCCGCTCGCGGAAGGCTATTCACCGCTGGGAGCTGACGCAACGTGACGCGATGAATGGCGAATACTGGGGCGTGATCCGACGTTTTGACGTCATGTCGCGCACCGTATCGCACTTGCTGACACGCATCCTCTGCGCCTGGCAAAGAGTAGACCAAAACTCGATCGCACCAAGACGGTACGCGCTTCTCATTGTAATAGGCAGAGGTGCCGGGATCTGCCGCGAGCTCGCTCTCGCTTTTGGCGCTAGTGTTGGAGTTTGACGGCCCACACTTCAAACCACTCTTTTTATCATGGTCTTTTGACCCACGCCTTTTGAACGTGGGATAAAATCTCAGCGGCATCTCACGGAATCCAGTGAATACTTTTCCCAGTCGCATCGCGTGCTTGAGTTGATCCGCCTTTTCCAACGCCTCAAACTTCTTAGCCTGGATGTGTTCAATGACGGCGTTCCGTCCAACAGAGAACGGTGATGCTTCGACGATCAATTCTTCTTCTATTTCTTCTTCGAGCATCATCCCAGGCTTCGCCACCGGTCGAGCAGCGGGGTATTTACTCAACGGGACTTCATCCACGTCAGGCTTGGCCTCTGCTTTCGCCTCTGGCGCACCCTTATCCCAGTGCGTATTCCATTCGTTCCCGAGAATCATTCCCGGGTCGAGTCGATAGTTCAAGTCACCCATAAAGAACGTGTGCGTCGTGGAGTTCAACAAGTCCAATGGTTGATTCTTCTGTGCCGCAAAACCGCCACCAAGCGTAATCGCTTGCCCCGTCGCCGCTTGAAACGCATCCGTCGCTTTTTTGCCCGTACCCTTGACCTTTGAGATGATTTCATTCGACGCATCAAAAAACGCGCTATTGACATCACTCAACAGCGGCGGCGCCCCGGCAGTTTTCGTCACGCTATCTGCCCACGATTTGCATAAAATTTCAGGAACCATTTCGTTGCGCGCTTGGAAAAACTTTGGTCCTTCATGCGCAGCTAAGTGACACGAAACAAACGCAATCGTCTCACCATTGTCAAACTCGATGTGCACGAGCAATCCACCTTTATTGCCAACTAAGTTTCCAATCCCAGTCGCTTTTGAACCAACTTTCACGGTTCGCACGCGCGACTGTAACTCTGCGCGAATAAACACCGTCAACCGCATTTGCAACAAAATCTCAGATTGCAACAACACAAACTGAGACCCCATGGCGGCGAAAAGAAAGTCAAACCAATGCGTGCGCACCTTGAGTTCGTTCACGACTTTCTTCCCAGTGATATACCCGGCAAATAATCCACACATCATCCCTGGCGCCGCCCCCACGGGCGCCGCCAACACCCCGCCCGCGAACATCCCCCCCGCCATCATGCCAAACTTGGTCCACTTTGAACTCCCCCAAAACCCCTTCTTACGCAACGTCGATCGATACTCCTCTTCATCACCCACGTGTTTCGATATACTCTCAGGCTTAATATTCTTTTTACTTCGCTTATACGACGCTTCTTGCGCACCAATCGCGATTATATCCGCACTCTCGCGCGCCTCGCGCAACCACCCCGTCGCCGCCTCGAGCGTCGGCGCCTTGTTCCCCACGTTCCACGTCGTGCAATACACCTCAAGTGTCCGCGTCTTCGTCGCTCGGAAACTCTTCATCGACTGTAAAAGCATCGCGCGGTGTCTCTTCGCCTCCTCATCCTCCTCCACCGTCACCGTCGGCGTCATCATCGCATCATCATCCGCGCACCCATCGCCCGCGCCAACGACCAATTCCCCGCCAACGTCCGCAACGTTCCGCACGATTCCCGTATCCGCTGACGTCACACCACCCCCCGCATCGCGCGCATCGCGAGCGTCACCATCATCACGATGCGCATCCGAACCCATCATGGCGACGACGACGACGACGACGACGACGACGCACGCGATGC
>Ga0181557_1002215_pt1 | contig 20481 bp, 21 predicted proteins | sample 011ome_23_FD_148632 | JGI IMG/M metagenome (GOLD analysis project Ga0181557, IMG submission 148632) | Coastal salt marsh microbial communities from the Groves Creek Marsh, Skidaway Island, Georgia - 011506CT metaG (spades assembly) | ecosystem: Environmental > Aquatic > Marine > Intertidal zone...
CCAGAAGATCCTTGCCATTGTAACCCTCTTCGTGGGAAGTGGAGTATAATCCGTCAGGATGTACGAAACAAACTATCCTTCCGTAACGAATAGAACCACCTCTTTTGTGCTGAACTACATCGCCCTTTTCAAAAGTTTTCTTGGTGAAAAGGAGTTTTCGAGGGGTGTATGGTTTTAACTTCGATCTTTTGGTGCGAAATGTTCTCATACCATCAGACCCTTTCTCTAAGGGAGTAAGTTCATCCGGATGAACTTCCACACACTCAACGGTCGGGTCTCCCGGATTATCCGCAAGAATCATCAGTACTTCTCCGCACTTCTTTTTACCTTTGGAGGATGCAGTTTCTTTTACAAAGTCACCGATCTCGATGTCTTTTTTCTTTTTTTTCTTAGTAGAGGATATGCTCATCTTTGTATCTTATTTCATGGATCCTGTTAATGCCAATCTTTTTTGTCTACAATCAGAGCAAATGCAAAATTTTCCATGACCAAAGTCACCGGGAACAAGTGATGGGTTATCCTGGTTTTTCTCGTAAGTTGCACTTGAGGATGTTTTTTTGTTTTTTTGATTACCTAATTTACTACTTGCTTTGGCTCTAGCTAGCTTTTGGGCAAGTAGAGCTTTTTTCCCCATTTCAAAACGAAACGCTACACATTTCTTAAAGTCAGTTTTTTCAAGTTCTATTTTTGTTGTGAATTTTGAGTTTAACGAAGGGGAAATAAGAAGATTTGTACCCACAACTCCCTTGACCACGACATCTTTGTCGATACCGGCAGGAGTTGTTGCCATAACTTGTCCATTGTTGCCGAGTAGTTTGAAAACAACAGGTTCATGTATGCTCACATTTTTTAGAGGAAATACTGAATCAGGTATCTTTTCCCAATTACCTACAGCTTTAAGTAACTCGTCTGTGAATGCTGGTTCGATTACTTTTGGTGATTTTTCAATTGGAAAAGCTTGTGCATTTGGCTGTTCTGGTAAGGAGGTAATTTCTCTATTATAAGTCCGCCCTTTTTCTTGCTCAGAAGATAATGTTTTACCGATTACTATTGGTTTAGTACTACTAGTCTTTTCAATAATGGGAGGTGAAACCTTGGTCGAGTTAACTTCTTCAATTTTGCTATGTTCTCTAGGCTGTTCACAACCAAAAAATCCGAAAAGAAAAATTAAAAGTAGAAATTTATGAATTTTCATTGAAACGATTCATTTTAAAGTAATGTTTAAGGCAAGATTAATTTTAAATAGTAAAAAACTGATATCTACCGAATATGTTGTACCAAAAAATTGAATTCATTAATTTATCTCTATTTATATCGCTTTTCCTAACATGTTTATTCCTCGATAGATATTTTATTTTTGCTTTAGCGTTATGCTCTTTAGGAATAGCGTGTAATTTTTATTTAATTTTTTTAAAAAGAAAGAATTCACCTGCAGTGTATGAAAAAGAAGTCACTGCAATGAATGAAAAAGATGCAATTTTAAAGGATTTAGATGAAGAACTAAGTAGGCGTAAGAAAGAAGATAATTTCCTGCGCAACTAAAATGTTCCGTTCTACTCCCATTATTACCAGTCGCTTACCACCTGGTATACCATTTATTATTGGAAACGAAGTCGCTGAGCGATTTTCATTCTACGGTATGAGAAGTGTTTTGCTTGCGTACATGACACTTTATCTTACCCAGCCTAACGGGGAGCTAGCGGTTTTTGGTGAAAAATCAGCAGAAGCATGGGTCCATTTATTCGTAGGGTCGGCGTATTTTTTTCCCATTATTGGGGGCCTCATCGCGGATGCTTTTTGGGGGAAATATAAAACGATTATTATTTTATCGCTTTGTTACTGTGCAGGTCATGCTTGTTTGGCTTTTATGGGGAGTTGGGGTGATACCAAGTTATGGCTTTTTCTCGGTCTTTTGTTGATCGCTATTGGGTCAGGTGGCATCAAACCTTGCGTTTCATCTCATGTGGGTGACCAGTTTTGCGACAAGAATAAGCATCTTATAACAAAAATTTTTGGTTGGTTTTATTTTTCAATCAACTTGGGTGCTTTTGTTTCAGGGTTACTTACCCCTTTTTTGCTCGAGGCGAGAAGGGTAGAGGGTTCTCTTGGAGAATGGCTCTACCCTTATTTTTCCTGGATAGTTGGACCCAAAGAGATGGGGGAGGTAATATTTGGTCAGCACTATGCCTTTGGTTTGCCTGGTGCTCTTATGGGGATCGCTACTGTAATCTTTTGGTTAGGTCGAAATAATTACACTCACATTCCTCCTCGCGGGATTTCTTGGTTCCGCGAGACTTTTTCTCAAGAGAATGTTCGAGTATTGCTTCGGTTATCCATCATTTTTTCGTTTGTAATTTTATTTTGGGCTCTCTTTGACCAAATTGGTACCTTATGGCAGGTGCAGGCTAGAAATCTTGACCGCATAATTCCTGAATGGATTCCTTGGGTTGGGGGTATGGAGATGTTGGCATCCCAAGTTTCTGCGGTATGTAACCCTTTATTTATCTTACTTCTAATCCCTTGCTTCTCTTCCATTGTTTATCCTTTTTGTGGTAAGTATTTCACTATTACTCCACTCGGGAAAATGAGGCTAGGTCTATGGGTAATGGGTGGATCCTTTGCCCTGGTTTCATGGGTTCAGATGAAAATAGATGTTGGGTTGAATCCGAGCGTGTTGTGGCAGGTACTGGCCTGCTTTATTTTAACCGTTTCTGAAATATTAGTTTCAATTACTTGCTTAGAATTCGCTTACACGCAGGCACCTAGAAGCTTAAAGTCAGTGGTGATGGCTCTCTTCTTATTAACTGTATCCTTGGGGAATTACTTGGCTTCCGGAGTCAAGTTCTTGCTCGTAGATCAAAATGGCAATTTCTTGCTTTCAGGTGCCTCTGAATTTTGGTTTTGGACAATTCTCGTCTGTATTTCCGCAATCCTTTTCAAAATAGTTGTGTCTCGATACAAGACCGTCGACCATTTTCACTGAGCTAGCAAATTTTGATTTCTTTGATCACTTCACAGCCTTTCAACTTGGAAATTCTTGATTGGATCTGTTTTTTGATAAAAGATAATTCCTGCTTGATTGGACCGCTTGCGGAACGGATGTATAACTTGCCGCTCTTGTCGATTCGATCGGGGGCGCACTTGTTAGATAGCCTATTTCCCACCACTTTATTCCAATGTTGAGAAATAACTTGCTCAGGAGAAACTTGGCTTCCAATAGACCAGTCACTCCACGCTTTTTCAATGACGCTCGTGATAGACTTTGGGGTGGATAGAAACATGGTTTCATCCGACTCGGGAAGACCCATGAAACTAGCAATTAAATCTGTTTTCTTGTAAATTTTTTTTCTTCGGTATCCCATCAATTTAACTCCTAGCAAAATTATACTTCTTTAATTTAGTCAACAGTGTTAAAGAAGACTCATGATTATTAAGCCAAGAATTAAAGGTTTTGTTTGCATTACTTCACACCCGGTGGGCTGCCTGGAGAATGTTCGTGACCAAATCAATCATGCAAAAGAAAACCTTATCACTCACGGGGGAAAACCAAAGCGTGTTCTGGTCATTGGGGCATCCACTGGTTATGGGCTTTCAAGTCGTGTCTCTGCTGCTTTTTCTGCCGGAGCTGAGACCCTTGGCGTTTATTTTGAGCGCCCACCGAAAGAAGATAAACCCGCAAGTGCTGGTTTCTACAATTCGTTAGCTTTTGACAAATTCTCCCGAGAGGCAGGTATTCGCTCGGTTGACATTAATGGCGATGCATTTTCCAACGAATGCAAGGACGAAGTTATTAAAAAAGCCAAGGAAATGGGGCAGTTTGATCTTGTAGTTTACAGCCTTGCCTCCCCCCGGCGGACAGATCCGTTGAATGGTGAGACTTATCGTGCTTGCTTAAAACCAATCGGTTCAGTTTATAAAAATAAGACCCTTGACACTGACAAAAGAGAGGTCAAGGAAGTGGTTATAAATCCAGCAACTGATGATGAAATCAAGAGTACTGAAAAAGTCATGGGAGGGGATGACTGGACACTTTGGACTGAAAAACTTCTAGAGGAGAATTTGTTGGCTCCAGGTTGTGTAAATGTAGCCTATTCTTATATCGGGCCGGAGGTAACACAACCAATTTACCGCAACGGAACAATCGGTCGAGCCAAAGAGCACCTTGAGAATTGTGCTCATACCCTGAATAATTTGCTTCAGAATAAAGTGGCCGGGCGTTCATTTGTTTCAGTAAACAAAGCAGTTGTTACCCAGGCAAGCTCTGCTATTCCTGTAGTACCCCTTTATGTTTCGATCCTTTTCAAGATCATGAGAAAAGCAGGTACGCATGAAGGTTGTATCGAGCAGACAGCTCGTTTATTCAGTCGCTTTCTCTATACTGGTTCGGGTTCCCCTATGGTTGATGCAGCGGGGCGAATCCGTTTAGATGACTTGGAGATGAAAGATGAAATACAGCAGGAAATTATCAATCTTTGGCCTCAAGTGAATACCTCAAACCTTACTGATTTAACCGCTTTTGAGGAATACCAGACTGAATTTCTTAAATTGTTTGGGTTTGCCCATCCCCGGGTAAATTACGAAGAGGACATTGATTTAATTAGCCCTTTTTGATTACGACAAGTAAGGCTGACAGTGCAGAGTCATTTCCCCTTATTATTTGGTGATGCGTAGGAACATTTTGTGCCCAGTCCAGCACGGTTTCTGTTTCCTCGATACCCCCGCTATGACCCTGGTAAGTAATAATAGTTATCACTCCATCTTCCGCTAACCATTGGTATGATTTATCTACTGCATAACGACTTGAGTGGGGCTGTGTTATAATTTCTTTGTTTGAATGGGGGAGGTACCCAAGGTTGAAGGTGAAAGCTTTAATTTTTTGATAAAAAACACGGGGAATTTTTTGCTCAAACTCCGTGTGACATGAGTTTATTAAAGTGTAGTTCTTGGTTGGATTATTATTATTGATTCGAGCATCTGTTTGCTCAATGGCTTCCTTTTGAATATCAAAACCGAAAACTTGTCCCGCTTCTTCTACAGCTTTTGAGAGAAACAGGGTATCCCAACCGTTTCCAACGGTCATATCTACGGCACAATCTCCAGGCTTTAAATATTGGGATAAAATTTGATGAACTTGGTTGGTTAATTTCACTTTTTTTAAGCCCTGAATTCATTAAATCTTGAAATATCCACAAGTGGGGGAAGCGGGACGCTGTTAAGGATATATTCAACCATTTGCTTGGCATGTAAAGGGATAGTGGTCGCTCCTCTTGATCCAAAACCGTTGAAAACAAATAACTTTTTATTTTGAGGGTGAGATCCGAGGATAGGATTTCGGTCGACTGTACCCGTTCGTACCCCACTGTATTGCTTTGAGATTTTACCTGGATCAATTTTGATGAAGTTTAGAGACCGAAGGATTTGTTCTTTAGCTTTCTGGCTAGGACCAGTTTCTAGAACTTCATGGTCCCATGTTGAGCCTGCCATGAAGTGTTCCCGTGATATGGGTATGGCCCAAGTCCCATTGCTGACACTTGTTTCCAGGTAAGAATCAACCCCGATAATTTCACCCCTCACAGGGGCTGCGGGGATAAAAGAAAACCATGGGTTATCCATTACCCTAAACCCTTCGCAAAAAATAATTTTTTGGTAACTGCAACGGTCATAATCAACGGGCCCTTCGATCCACTGTTCGCTTTCCATTAATCTATGCTTCGAGTATTCTAAAAACGATTGGATGTGGAGCCTCAGGCATTTTGTGAGACCCATTCCGTATGGTGCCCGGATTCCAAGTGAAGAAGCCTCTTGGTTATTTATAATGCCAGATCTGTCGCAGAAGTGAGGAGATTTCTGGGATCGATCCGCCCAAAAATCTGCTTGTCTTGAAGTTTTGAACACACGGTACATGGGAAGCGAATAATAAAACCTGTCCCCACTCAGTTTTTCAAAATAATCACCGAATTTCTTAATTTCAGCAAAGCATTCTTCAATATCAAGAGGTGTATTGAGTTTTGGGCCAATAAAAGGATTAACAAGGCCAGCTGCGATCTTACTTGCATGGTATGGGAAGTCCGCTTCACATACATCTACGCTTTGTTTTTTTTGCAAGAAAGTCTGAGCAAGAATGGCACCCGATAGGCCATGACCAACAATAAGGATCCTGTTTTTCAAAGTACAAATACTAACAAAGCTTTCATCTTGCGAGATTTCGATGGATTAGCGAGAGTGTAATCTTATGAGAAGCCGTTTGACCCTTATTTTGCTTTTAGCTTCGGTTCTTCTTTTTATAGCTAGTTTATTTTATCAATCGGACTGGTCTTCTTGGCTTGAAGATGTTGCTGAGAGAAAGCCTCTGAATCTTCCTTTAACAAAAGCAGTAAAGGGTCCTGGTTTTCAGGATAAAATTCTTCTGAGTCATACTTTTGGTCCATTTTCCGCTGTAAAGGAATTATTGAAAGATCCAAAGTTTGACGATTTCACACTTAGCTTTTCTTCTCCGCAGGTGATGTCTGATTTTCTCGATTCTCTTGAGACTAAGGGCATGAAACTTCGCTCAGCTATGCCGCAGATTTTAACAGCCCGGTTACAAATTTTGGACTCAGACCTAGCGTCTTCTGCATTAAGAGAAGATAAAGGGATCCATGGCATCGAGATAAATTCCCCCATTTTTTTGCCACGGAAACCAAAGGCTGCAGAAAGTGATCTTCAAACAGGTGTGCCCAGGACTGTAGACGAGTGGATAAACATGAAGGAAGACCGCAGTGAATGGGGTAAAGGTACATCTGTTGCCATTATTGATTCTGCAATTGATTTCTCGCATCCAAGTTTATCCCATGTTGAAAGGGAAGTAATTTCATTTATTGATCAACCGTCGAAGGAAGTAAACACTGATCACGGCACAGCGATTGCCTCCATCATTGCAGGATCCACAGATGCTTTTCAAGGGATTGCTCCAGCGACAAAGATATTATCCATTGAATTACTGGGTGAAGATGGGGTAGGGGATGTATTTACCCTGTCCGAAGCGATTATTGCAGCCGTTGACAGGAAAGTTGACCTCATCAACCTTAGTCTTGGAGGAGATAGACCCAGCGCTGTCTTGAGCCATGCCATTAAGTATGCAACCTCCAAAAATATTTTACTGGTTGCGGCTTCGGGGAATGATGGTGTTGGTCAAGTGGCATACCCGGCCCGATATGATGAGGTTCTTGGTGTCTCTGCCTTAAATTTTAATGCTACGGTTGCCGATTTCTCAAACTTTGGTGATGGGATTGATCTCTCTGCTCCGGGAGTTGATGTAATAAGTGCGTATGGAGCGGATGGATATGCTGTTTTGGATGGCACTTCTTCGGCCACAGCATTTGTTTCAGGAGCTGCATTATCTGAGCTTTCGAGAAACCCTCATTTATCCACGCAGCAAGTAAAAGAGTTGTTGTTTACCTATGCAGATGAAACGGAGAAGCCAGGCTTTGACCAATTGAGCGGTCATGGTGTGTTAAACCTCAAGAGAATAATTAAAAGGAATGACATGGATTACCATGATGGCTCAGTGGTTGGCTATTATTTTGCCCCTGAGGTACTAGCAAATATTGAGGGTGGTGGAACCGTACCTTTTTTAGTGACTGTCCAAAACCAAGGGTCATCTTGGATTAACAATATGTCTCTGGATGTCAGCTTTGAGGGGATTTCCAGAAAGTTTACGTTCTCCAATATGAAACCCGGGCAAACAAGAAGTGAGCAGTTATACATAGATAGCACTGCGGCAAAAGAGGGTGTGGAAATTTTCAGTAATTTAAAACTGGCTGGGCAGAAAGATAGCAATCCCGAGAACAATATCAGAAAAAGTATCCTGACTCTGCCCCAATAATAACAACTCAGGCTGCGTCTTTTTTACCAATGGGTAGAGCTATAATCTTAGCTTTTGTTTTGCCCTTCACAACACCTGCTGAAATGACAACCTCTACCGGGTGATCGATGTTTGGCAGATCATACATAATATCTAGCATAATGTCCTCCATAATGGACCTGAGGGCACGGGCCCCGGTTTTCATCAGAATGGCTTGGTCCGCAATTGCGAGCACCGCTTCGCGGGTAAAGCGCAACTCAGCCCCCTCCATCAAAAAGAGCTTTTGGTATTGTTTGAGCAAAGAGTTCCGGGTGTCGCGTAATACTTTTACAAGTTCATTGCGGCTAAGTTCTTCAAGGAGAGAAAGAACAGGCAACCTGCCAATGAACTCAGGGATGAGGCCATACTTTACTAAATCTTCAGGTCTGACTTCAGCCAGAAGTTCCGCTGATTCTTTCGGGGTGGATGCAGAGTATCCCAAGGTCTTAGAGCCAGTTCTTTGTTCAACAATTTGGTCTAAGTCAATGAATGCACCACCGCAGATAAATAAAATATTAGAAGTATCAAGCTGGATATATTCCTGATTGGGATGCTTCCTGCCTCCTTGTGGTGGTACATTGCAAATGGTACCCTCGAGAATCTTAAGCAGTGCCTGCTGAACACCTTCACCGGAAACATCCCTGGTAATTGACACATTATCAGTCTTGCGCCCAATTTTGTCGATTTCATCGACATAAATAATTCCACATTGGGCTTTTTCTACATCTTGGTCCGCAGACTGCAGCAGCCTTAGAACAATGTTTTCAACATCATCCCCTACGTAACCTGCCTCGGTAAGGGTTGTGGCATCTGCGATGGCAAAGGGAACATCCAGTAACTTGGCAAGAGTCCGAGCCAGAAATGTTTTACCGCTACCGGTTGGTCCGAGAAGCAGCACATTGCTTTTTTCAATCTCTACCTCTTCTAATTCCGGAGACATGAAAGGCTTGGAGTTGGTGCTCGGGCTTATACCAAGTTCCGACGAAAGTCTTTTATAGTGATTATGAACCGCTACCGAGAGAACTTTTTTAGCATGCTCTTGGCCAATGATGTGTTCGTCCAAGTGGGCCTTGATTTCTTGCGGTTTTTGTAGGTTGAAAAATGGTTTTGAAGATTCCTTTTTTTCCTTTTTCTCTTTTTCTCCAAGTTCGCGGTCGACAATGGTTTTGCACACCCGAACACATGAGTCACAGATAAAGACATTAGCTGGGCCAGCAATCATTTTTTTGACTTCCTGCTGGGGTTTCCCGCAAAAAGAGCAAAAATTGATTTTCGATGGCTTGGCCAATTACTTAGTGGGTTTTTGAGAAATTACCTCGTCGACAAGACCATAAGCCTGAGCTTCGTCTGCGGTCATGTAGTAATCCCGGTCAGAGTCTTGCTCGATTTGCTTAACTTCTTTGCCGCTGTGCTTGGAAAGGATTTCATTGATCGTCTTTCTCCATCTTAATATTTCCTTAGCGGCAATCGAAATATCAGAAGTTTGTCCTCCCGCTCCACCACTGGGTTGGTGGATCATTACCCGGCTATTGGGCAAGGCATATCGCTTGCCTGGAGTTCCCGCAGCAAGCAGAACTGTGCTCATGCTTGCGGTCATGCCAATGCAGTAAGTTACGATGTCGCATTGCATGAAATTTAAGGTGTCATAAATTGCCATCCCGTCCGACACACTCCCTCCGGGTGAATTGATGTAAACATGGATGTCCTTCTTTGGGTCTTCCATTTGAAGGAAAAGCAGTTGGGCAATAATTGAGTTAGCCACAAAATCATCTATCGGGGTACCGATAAATACAATGCGATCCCGTAACAAGCGACTGTAGATGTCCCAAGACCGCTCCTGGCGGCCTTCTCTTTCATAAACATGCGGTAGTGGTAAATAAGCTCCCATAATGATAAAACTACTTAGTGTGTATGCTCTCCTTCAATTTCACAAATTGTCTCGATTCCTTTTGCGGTAACCAGCTCAAGTGCCTTGTCGTGCAGGATATCCTGCCTGAAGCGGTTTAGCCGGACACGATCCTTGGATAATTCCTTTACATATTCTGTGGGGTCTTTTCGCATCATCATAGCCTCGCGGGTGGCTGCCTGGGCAAGATCTTCGTTGCTTACCTCGACCTTTTCCTGTTCGGCTACTTTACCCAAAGTTAGGGTCAACTTGACCCGGGCTTCTGCCTGGGTTTGGGATTGTTTCCAAAGCTCATCCCTTTTTTCCTCAATCTCCTCCTGCTTGGTGCCACCTTGCAGGGCTCGTTGTACATTACCCTGGAAAATATTCTTGGATTCATCTTCCACAGCTTGCTGAGGAAGAGGGAAGTCCGGCATTTCAAGAATCTTTTGCGTCACCTGTTGGCGCTTGGAGTTTTGATTCTCATGACCTTTCCTGGCTTCCAAGTCTTTTTTAATTTTTTCTTTGAGGTCGTCGACGGATTCAACCTTTAAAGATTCGAGGAATTCTTTGGAATCTGGAGCGGGTGCTTTCTTTTCACGAACTTCATGCACCTCTAAATTGTAAGACACGGATTTTCCGGCGAGAGGGGCCACTTCGAAGTCATCATCAAATTTGGCTTCGACTTCAGATTTATCATCCTTGCCCATACCGATTACTCCTTGAGCAATCGCGTCGACGCCGAGTCCTTTAACCTGGCCCGCTTCTTCCCATGTATTGCTCTGCTTTCCATACATCGGTTTATCTGGTACAAGTTCAGCTACAGCTTCATCACCCATTTTTCCTTCGTAAGAGCATTTTACATAATCACCTTCCTGAGCTTTTCTTTCAACCACCTCAAAAGAAGCACGCTGATCGCAAAGAGATTTCAGTTCATTTTCTACATCCTCATTACTGACATCTGTGGGATGAATTTTTAATTCAAACTTGTCAAACTCTGGAAGATCGAACTCCGGTTCGATGTCGATGGTCACCTCCACGCTGGCGGGTTTGCCAAATGCAAGGTCCCCTGCATCGATTTTCAAAATAGAGAAAACTTTGAGATCCTTCTCCGCGAGGACAGCCTCGTAAGCCTCGGTGGAAATTTTACGATTTAATTCTTCTTTTAACTCTTTTGAAAACTTTTGGCGGATTATTGAAACTGGGGCCTTGCCTTTACGGAAGCCAGGGATGTTAGCCACACCGCTGATTTCACGGCATACTTGATTTTCTTTTTCTGAAACTTCGTTGGAATCGAAGCTAACGGTTGCAATTTTGCGAGCAGTGCCCGCCTCCTTTATTTCTAAGTTCACGATATGGTAAGTAAGTGTGGTTCGTTCTTGATCAAGAGTGTAAATCTAAAAGCGTGTACAATAAAGAATGCTGAGGTAGGGTCAATGAGATTACCATGGTTAAAGGGACTGCATCATGGTCGCCAAATTGGAAGTCGGGCCCTTTTAATGAGTGTTTTATTTTGCCTGAAGCTTTTCAGCGTTTTCCGAATTTCCCTCGGATGCATATTTTTGGTTTGAACAATGTACTCTAGGGTTTGGCTGTTTCTACCTATTATTTTGTTCGTTTCCTCGTTTAGGAAAAAGTCCAGGTCATCTTTCGATTGATTGGTTTGCAAAAGAGCATAAATTTCAGATGCTCTGTAATAAGAGAGGGGTCTTGGGTTGGTAGGAATGTGCTCGACCAGGATGAAAAGCCTTTCAGAACGGAATTTACCGGTAGTCTCTACAACCCAACTGCTGCACGAAGTTGCAGGTTCTGATATCGACTGATTGTAGTCATGGAAGACTACAATCCCGTTGGGTATATCTTTTCTAACTTTCTCCGGAAGAGGAGGGCATTGTTTTAAATCGGATGCGGTTAAGCCAGATGCATAATTTCCTGAGCGTTGTTCTGCCCGGATATTTTTTTGTTTAAGTGCGTAGCGAACCAACATCGATGAACAGGCAATTCCAATCGCGATACCTATCCAGATGGTGAGCCGACGCTCGTTTTTTGATAAAGACATAAATGGTTAAAGCTTGGCTATTAGAGAATGTTTAAATAATCAGAAATGATGCTAGGTTTCGAAACGAAAATAAGGGTTCGCTACGAAGAGACTGACAAAATGGGAATTGTATACCATGCTAACTATTTTCATTGGTTTGAAGTGGCAAGGATTCAATTGCTTGATGAAATAGGTATGCCTTACAAAAGCATTGAACAAAAGGGCTTTTTTTTACCTGTTTTGGATTGTGATGCCACATTCAAAAAACCTGCCCATTTTGATGACAGGCTGACAGTTTTGGCCGACGCGAGCTTTCAATCCCTTCTTCGGTTAAAAATTAAATACCAAGTGTTTAGGGGGCCAGAAAAACTGGCTTCGGGTTCGACCACCCATGCATTTGTGGACGATCAAGGGAAGGTGGTTCGGCCACCAGAATCATTTGCCCAATTCATTCAATAAATAGCTTAGAGAATAGCTTGGATGCGCTGGGTAATCTCCTCCGGTGACAATCCATCCGTTTGAAAAACATGATCAGCCGATTGATAAATCGATTTTCTTACTTCGAGAATTTCGTTGATTTTTTGGAAAGGATTTGAAGTGGCAAGCAAAGGCCTGCTTTTTTCATTCTTCGTTCGTTTAACGATCTCACTTGGAGATGCCCAAAGGCAGATAACAATCCCTTTTTCTTTGAGTTTATTCATCATACCAGGTTGAACGCACAGTCCTCCGCCGCAGGAGATTACACACCTTTGTCGAGGCAGTTCTTGGGTGATAAATATTTCTTCCAGGGTTCTGAAATGTGATTCACCCTTGGACTTGAAAATTTCGGGGACGGACAAAGAGGTTCGTGACTCAATCCATTGGTCGCTGTCAAGGTAGTCCAATTTTAAACGTTTAGCTAGCAGAAGCCCAATGGTGGATTTCCCGGTGCCCATCATGCCAACGAGGAAAATCTTCTTTTGGTTTTGGCTGGAATTATTCATCGAGAATTGCTGAAGGTTTTAAAAGTTAAGTGCTTGCCGAAAACAGCGAGGAAAGAAATAATAGGTATATGAGTAATGAATCGTTTGAAGTTACAGTTAAAGGTGTTATGCCCACCTCCAATGGGTGTGCTATATTTTTAGGTAATGACCAAAAGACTTTTGTCATCTATGTCGACCCTGCAATTGGAAACGCGATCAATATGACGATCAATCAGGTGAAGAAAGAACGGCCACTTACTCATGACCTGATTGGGTTAATTCTCAAAGGCTTGGAAACATCGATCGAGCGTATCCTTATCAATGATGTGGACGAAGGCACATTCTTTGCCCGAATAATTTTAAGAATGGAAAACGAGCTTGGTAAGAAAATTATTGAACTCGATGCCAGACCCAGCGATTCGATCGTCCTGGCTCTGCAAATGAAGAAACCCATCCATGTCGCATCCCGCGTACTTGATAATGTTGAGGATATGTCCGAGATATTAGAGCGTATATTGAAAAAGCAGGACTGATTAGCCCTTAAAATCCGCCCGGGGGTAAAGTGTCGTTTTCAAATTCTGTTTTTCCGACCGCACTTGCCCCGATGCAAGATGTAACCGGGTTACCTTTCATGAAAATTATTTCGGAGTTTGGGGATCCGGATCTTTATTTCACTGAATATTTCAGGGTCTATGCCGGTTCCAGGCTAAACCCGGATATCCTCAGTTCCATCACTTCCAATCCCTCCAGCAAACCAATTTTTGCCCAGCTTTTGGGTGAATCGATTGAGGATATAGTTCGGGTCTGCAAATTGCTCCAGAATTTTCCCGTCGCAGGCGTTGACTTGAATATGGGTTGCCCTGCTCCCAGGGTTTTTAAAAAAAATGTGGGAGGAGGACTGCTTAAAGATCCAGCAAAAATCAAAGAGATTTTATTTGCGATGAAGTCTGTGGTCGAAAGTAAACTAACAGTTAAAATGAGAATTGGGTTTGAGGATGATACTCATTTCCTGGAAATTTTAAAAATATTGAAAGAAGTGGATGTTGACCTCTTGAGTTTGCACACCCGCACTGTTCTTGGCGGGTATCGATCGACTCCTGACCATTCTTATGTTTCCGAAGCGGTGAAATTCCTCAACTGCCCGGTTTTACTCAATGGAAATGTGACATCCGCCCAGGTGGCGATTGACTTAAAGGAGAAAACAGGGGCGTATGGTATTATGATCGGTCGTTCTGCTATTCGTAATCCGTGGATTTTTCGTCAAATTCGGGAATTGCAGGATGGAAAGCCAATTTTTTACCCCAGGATGAAAAATCTTTATGAATATGTGCTCCTATTGCTGGATGCTTTAAAAAAACCCGATATGAATGATGCACGCCTGGTGGCACGTATTAAGAAATTCCTTAACTTTGTAGGGCTTTCCGTATGCCCCGAAGGAAAATTTTTGCATTTCATGAGGCGGGCCCAATCCTCCGAGGAGCTTTTTTCAGTCTGTAGGCGCTTTATGCTCGATCATGGTTTAGCTGAAAAAAAAGTATCTCTCGAGCCATTTGAAAACCTGCTTGCCCGTCCCAGTCAGGAGTCTTGTTCTTTGTGATTTGATTCTAAAATTAATGAATTTTTACAGTATATTTCTTTCACTCAAGTATTGGTTGAGGGAATGGGGGGGCGGTCTTGTTGCTGCTTTTTCCACCTACGCCTTACTGTTGTCTGCACAACCTCCTTACCAGACGCCTGAATCGTCCTATGTGTTTTTAATTCCGAGTTTAATCTGGTTCTTTTTTAAACCAAAGATGGGCCGAGTTCTTGTCTGCTACTTGATAGCAGGGTTTGTGTATCATGTGTGCCTCGTTGGCTGGATTCGCCACATAACCTTTGGTGGAATGCTTACAGCCAGTCTGCTGCTTTCCCTGTACCTGTTACCCTGGTTTCTTGTGGCAAGATATTTTATACCTTTGGGCACCGGTTACTCTTTTGGGAAAAGGTGCCTGTATTTGTTTATGTTACCCTGCTTGTGGGTTTCCATCGAGTGGCTTCGTTCCCAGTTTACCTTAGGTTTTCCCTGGTGCCCACTATCGATTACCCAATGGGAAAGACCTATGATTTTACAAACATCAGCATGGGTGGGAGCCTGGGGAGTTTCTTTTTTCTTAGTTTTTTTCAACCTCTGTGTCAGCTCCTACATTCACCATCTTCTTGTAAGGAGGAAAGAAGCAGAGGTACGACTTTTATCCAATTTCTGTCCAGATTTCTATCTGGGCATTGGTTTGTTCTGCCTCATGGTTAGTCCTTTCCTTATGAGTATAAACCGAGGAGGAGAAGACGGGGGGCGTGAAATAAGGGTCGGTGTTTGCCAGCCTTACCTTGAAGATAAGTGGGTTTCCGGAAATGCATCTTTGCACAAAGAGAGATTGCGCCACCAAACCATGCTCTTGGCCAACATGTCACCAGATTTTATTGTCTGGCCTGAAGCTTCAACTCCTTACCCCTTAAATCTTGATTCCAAGTGGGTGGAAGAGTTGGCCAGTGAGGCAAATACTACGATATTGTTAGGTGCAGTGGTCAGGGAAGAATTATACTCCTACAATACGGTCGCTAAAGTCTCCCCACTCCAAGGGTTGGATCCTTTGTGGTATGCAAAAAGGAAGTTAGTGCCTTTTGGGGAGTATATTCCATTCCCTTTTTCTTTTATTCCGGGCTTAAGCAGGTTTGTTGGTCCCATTGGTAATTTTACCTCAGGCGACGACTTTCAACCAATTTCTTTATCGGGTGGAAATAAAGATGAGCTTACGATTGGGCCTCTCATCTGTTACGAAGACATTTTCCCAGGTTTGGCCCAGGGTGCTGCATTAGCAGGCAATGATCTGATCTTTGTTTCCACCAATGATGCCTGGTTTGGGGAAGAGGGTTGCGCGGAGCAGCATGCCGCCCATTCGGTTCTCCGGGCGATTGAAACGGGATTGCCAGTGTTAAGATGCGGGAATGCCGGCTGGTCTGGCTGGATTGATCCCTTGGGACGAAAAAGAGATGTGTTAAAGGACGAAAATGGAAACATCTATTTTGAGGGGGCAGGGATAATAAAATTAGATCTTAAGAAGAGGGGAGGGGGAATGTATGCTAGGATGGGCGATTTCTTCCCAGTTTGCTGCCTGTTGATGGTTATCTTTTTTATGTCTTGGAGTTTAATGAGGCCAAAAAACGCCAGAAAGGCGTGATGGAAGAAAGTTCTTTATGATTTTTGATTTCCGATAGCTTTCTTGTTGATTCAATAAAAAAAGTATTTAAATGTAATAATCGGTGGATGGATTAGGTGCGAGTGTGGATTATACATTTCTTAAGGAACAGCTTAAGGACAACCTTCCCACGCTTCCAGCTATATTTGATGACCTTTCTTTGATGCTAAAGGATCCGAATTCTCCGACTCATTCAATTCAGGAAATGATGAGGTCAGATCAAACCTTGTCCATGAAGGTTTTGAGGGTAGCGAATAGTGTTCAGTACCGAGGCGAAAGGGAAAGAGTAACTGATGTGAGCGATGCCATAAGTACCTTGGGCTTCGATAAAATCCATATGGTTATCCTCACCTCATCGGTTTTCAAAGCATTTAAGGTGGATAACGCCAAAAATTTAAATTACGACCCAGCGGAACTTTGGAAGCATAGTTTGGGGGTAGCCGTGGCTTCCTCTACTATTGCGGAACTCACAAATATTGTGCCCCATCAGCGGGCCTACAGCTGCGGTCTCGTTCACGACATTGGTAAGGTCGCACGCTTACAACTTCACCCAGAGGATTTTTGCCGAGATGTGGGGGATGCTCTTTACGACGAGGTGAGTATGATTGAGATTGAGCGTCAGAAAAACTCTCCTTCTCATGATCTGCTCGGGTGCATTGTCTGTAAAGAGTGGGGGCTTAACCGTGATGTTGAGTCAGTTATTCGCTGGCATCATGAAGATGATCTTGCCAAAAGAGATTCTACTTACGGAGACGATTTAAATTCGTTGATTGATGTAGTCATGGCTGGCAATTGGCTTGCTCATTCCATGAATTATGGGTTTAGCGGACATCGCTCCGCCAAGCATCTATCCCCCGAAGTCAGAGAAAGGCTATCGTTAGACGATGATCAGATTGACTTTTTTAAGGAAGAGACTCGTGAATCTTTCAAAGACTTCAAGAATTTCCTTAAGCTCGTTGAGAGATCCGTTGTTTAAAAAGCTCTTATTGCCTTGCCATTTTGCAGGCTTTCTTCATTTCAAATAATTTAACACTTTTACAAACACTACAAATATTAAGTAAATGGCTACAAAAATTGGTATTAATGGATTCGGCCGAATCGGTCGATTAGTATTCCGTGCTCTTGTTGATCAAGGCCTTTTGGGTGATGAATTCGAAGTTGTTGCAATCAATGACTTAGTCCCCTCAGACAACTTAGCATATCTCTTAAAGTATGACTCCACACAGGGTCGCTTCAATGGTACAGTTGAGGCTCCAAGCAATGATTCTTTAGTTGTGAACGGCCACGAAATCAAGTGCCTCGCTGTACGGGAAGGTCCCTCGGCCCTGCCCTGGGGTGAACTTGGTGTTGATATTGTGATCGAATCAACCGGCTTATTTGTTGATAAAGAGAAAGCGTCCGGCCACCTTGCTGCTGGGGCCAAGAAAGTTATCATATCTGCTCCCGCAAAGGGAGATGTTCAGACCATCGTACTTGGAGTTAACGAAGATGAACTTTCTGCGGATGACCATATTGTTTCCAATGCATCCTGTACCACTAACTGCTTGGCTCCGATTGTTAAAGTTGTCCTCGAGAATTTTGGCATCGCTGAAGGATTGATGACTACGGTACATAGTTACACCGCCACACAAAAACCTGTTGATGCCCCATCTGTCAAAGACTGGAAGGGTGGCCGAGGTGCTGCTATCAATATTATTCCATCCACTACGGGTGCAGCCAAAGCTGTTGGTTTGGTGCTACCCGAAGTACAGGGGAAATTAACAGGTATGGCGTTTCGTGTCCCCACGCCTACTGTTTCTGTAGTTGATTTGACTGTGAAAACGGAAAAATCAACAAGCTACGAAGAAATTTGTCAGAAAATGAAAGAAGCATCTGAAGGTTCTCTTTCAGGCATCTTAGAATACACGGAAGATGAAGTTGTTTCAGCAGATTTCATTCATTGCCCTGCTTCTTCAATTTTTGATGCTGGATCCGGAATTGGTTTAAGTGATACTTTCTTTAAGCTCGTTTCCTGGTACGACAACGAGTGGGGCTACAGCAACCGCTGTGTTGATCTATTGAAGAAAGTATCCAAGTTTGTTTAGTTTGGTCTACATCTAACCTTCAGGATTTTTATCTTACCCGGGGGCCCCCCCTCGTTTTTCCATGATTTCTACGATTAGTGATACCACCTTTACGGGCCAAAGAGTTTTTGTGCGCGTTGACTTTAATGTTCCCTTGGATTCGAACGGAGCAATAACTGATTTTACTCGCATAAATGCGGCACTTCCGACAATCCAAAAATTGATTTCTGACGGGGCGAAAGTTGTGCTTGCCAGTCATTTGGGAAGACCGAAGGGCCAACGGGTAAATTCCATGAGTTTGTCCCCAGTCGCTCCGGTTTTGGCCAAAAAATTAGGAGTTCCCGTTTTGTTTCTTGATGATTGTATCGGTGAAGATGTGGAAAGTGCGGTAAATCATTTAGAGAATGGCCAGGTTGTGTTACTGGAAAACCTTCGTTTTCACAAAGGTGAAACAGAGAACGATCCAGGTTTTGCCACCAGCCTTTCTGCTTTAGCTGATGCTTATGTAAATGACGCTTTTGGCACCGCTCACCGGGCTCATGCTTCGACCTTCGGTATCGCGGAAAGAGTGCCTTCCCGTTTTTCAGGCTATCTCATTGAGAAAGAACTTGAATATCTTGGGGATAAAACAAATCAGCCAGAACGACCTTTCATTGTTATCCTCGGTGGGGCCAAAGTCAGTGACAAAATCATGGTCATTGATAAACTTTTAGACAAGGCCGATACCATCATAATTGGGGGGGCTATGGCTTATACATTTGCCATGGCAAACGGGAAGAAAGTGGGGGATAGCTTGTGCGAGCCTGATAAAGTTGACCTCGCTGCAAGTGCTTTAGAGAAAGCGAAAGCAAAAGGTGTTCGATTTTTACTTCCTGTGGACACTTTAACTACCAATGCCCTTGATTTCGATGCCAAAACTCTGGGTGAAACCCAAGTGGTTGAAGGGGATATACCTGATGGTTGGGAAGGGGTGGATATTGGCCCCCAAACAATTGCTTTGTACCAAGATGCAGTTGCTGGTGCGAAAACTGTACTATGGAATGGCCCCATGGGAGTATTCGAAATCCCCGATTCCAGCAAAGGTACCTTTGCTGTTGCCTCAGCGGTTGCTGATAGTGATTCAGTTTCTATCATCGGCGGTGGAGACAGTGTAAAGGCGATCAATAGCAGCGGAGTCGCTGACCGTGTTTCTTTTATGAGTACGGGTGGTGGTGCTTCTCTTGAATTCCTTGAGGGGAAAGAGTTGCCTGGTGTTCAAGTGTTAGAACAAGATTAAACTTTTAACTCTCTTTGATTATGTCCCGCAAATACCTGATCGCTGGCAATTGGAAAATGAACAAGACGGCCTCAGAGGCTTCTGACCTTGTTCAGGAAATAAATTCATCCGTGGGGGAACAAACTGCGGTTCAAGTTTGCATATGTCCTGCCTACACGGCCTTGCCTAAAAGTTCCGAACTGGTTGAGCAAAGTGAGGTCTTCTTGGGGGCCCAAGATATGAGTGCTGAAGCCTCTGGTGCTTTTACCGGCGAGATTTCTGCGGAAATGTTACGGGATCTGTATGTAACTTTTGTCATCCTTGGGCACAGCGAAAGAAGACAGTACTTCAATGAAACCAACCAGGTCATCAACCGCAAGATACTTAGGGCCGTCCAGAATAACTTAAAGCCAATATATTGTATTGGAGAAACATTGGAGGAACGGGAAGCTGGTAAAACTCTCGATGTTGTTCGGTCTCAAGTGCGAGAGGGCTTAACCGACTACCCTGCCACTGCTGTTGAAAACCTTGTCTTAGCTTACGAACCGGTCTGGGCTATAGGAACAGGTAAAACAGCGACAGATGAGATGGCACAGGAGGTACACGCGGATATACGAAAAGTTTTGAAGGAAATGTTTGGAGATTCTGCGGGCGATTCCGTACGAATTCTTTATGGTGGTTCGATGAAACCTGAGAATGCGGAAGGGCTTCTTGCCCAACCGGATGTAGATGGAGGTTTAATCGGCGGAGCTTCTCTAACCTCCCGTGCATTTTGTGGAATTGTGGAAGCCGCTCAAAAAGCAAGCAGCTAAATGGTCCTTACTTCAGTCTGAATTGAGGTAACTATTCATCTTCTGCCAAAGAATAAAAAGACGACACTTTTCCAACCGAGGAAATTAATTCAGCCTCTAGTGCAAGAGCCAATTCTTTCGATGCCAAAGACCTTGCATCTTTGTTTCCCCCAAGTGATACCTTGATCATTTTATCCTTTGAAATGATGAGCTTGGCTTCATTGATGAAGTTTTCAGTTATACCTTTTCGCCCCAATTTTAAATCTGTGGGTCTTGTTTTTAAAACTGATTTAAGGGCTCCTCGTTCTTTTCCGGAAAGTGTTGTTTTCATATTATTTAAGTTGAAGGTGTGAAGTTTTAAGAAAAGCGGAT